>Ga0209828_1000099_pt1 | contig 70429 bp, 66 predicted proteins | sample MaitaG_FD_187429 | JGI IMG/M metagenome (GOLD analysis project Ga0209828, IMG submission 187429) | Marine algal microbial communities from Maine, USA - Maine_Asex2 metaG (SPAdes) (version 2) | ecosystem: Host-associated > Algae > Red algae > Unclassified | place: Maine, USA | collected 2015-01-05
CGCTTTTTACCGGTGACACGTAGCTGCTCGCCCTGTACTTGTGCCTGAACCTTGATTTTTGACTCTTTAATTTTGGCTACCGCCTTTTTAGCAGTTTCCTTGTCGATACCCTGTTTGACCGTAACCGCCTGTTTGACGCCCTTGCCACTGTTTTCAACTTTTCCAGCTTCCAGACATGCAATGTCGATTTTTCGTGCTGTCAGCTTTTGATAGAGCACAGGATGAATCTGCTGGATCTGAAAATCGCTATCAGCGTGTAGCATTATTATCTTGCCTTCGCTGAGTTCGGCTTTGGCCGAGGTGCCCTTGAAATCAAACCGCGTACCTATCTCACGCTGAGTGTGATCCACAGCATTGGAAAGCTCATGCTGATCTACTTCCGAGACAACATCGAATGATGGCATACGTCTACTCCGCTTTTAACTTACTATACCCTGCTATTGCATAAGATTTCGGCCCAGAACCGCTTCGCTGCTTCTATAGCAGCATCTAAGTACCGGAGGCGGCCCCCGCCGTACTCATTTTTCCTGGATCTCATTTAGAATGACTAAACTCAATCCAGTAAAAATTCCGTGCGGCGCCTTATATACTGCTCTATAAGCTTCTGGACTCGAAATTTTATGCAATAGCAGGGTATAAGTTGATGATATCCCCCAAATGTAGCCTTGATTAAGCAATGACACAATGGATTCTAATAACAGGTGCTATCTTCGGCGCACTAGCGGTCGCAACCGGGGCTTTTGGCGCCCATGCGCTACAGACTGTGCTGGATGATCGCGCACGCGGCTGGTACGACACTGCAGTGACCTATCATGCGGGTCATGCAATGGCTATTGTAGCCTGCGGACTGACAGCGCTTTATGCCAATTTGCAACCCGACGCATCGGGGGCTGCTACCTGGCTTAATGCATCTGCTTTTTGCTTTGTCATTGGAATAGTAGTCTTTAGTGGGTCGCTCTATGCGATGGCCTTCACTGGCATTACGCGCCTTGGCATGATCACACCGATAGGTGGTCTGTTTCTGATAATAGCCTGGCTATGCATGGCTCTCGGTGCCAGCAAGCTGGGTAACGAAATAAACCTGACATGACTGACGATAAAAGCACAGCTGATCTGATTGAACCCCGGCGCGACTACACTGCCGACACGTTAAGGCGAGCTGACCTTGCCGAGAGCCCCTTTGAGCAGTTTACTCACTGGCTACAAGATGCACGAGATAAAAAAATTCTCGATGCCACGGCCATGACATTAGGTACAGCTGACAAGTCCGGGCAGCCTCATTCGCGAGTGGTGCTTTTGAAGCAGTTCGATGAAAACGGATTCATCTGGTACACCTACCAGGAGAGTGACAAAGCCCGGCAAATTGATGAGAACCCGAAAGCGTCGATACTTTTCTACTGGTGTGCACTGGAGCGGCAGGTACGCATAGAGGGAACTGTCACCAGGCTCGACCCAGCGGAGGCTGACGAGTATTTCTATTCGCGACCCGAAGGTAGCCGATTCAGTGCGGCAGCATCCGTGCAGTCACAAACTGTCGACAATCGCGACATACTCGAACAGCGGGTGACACAGTTGCATGCAAAGTATCCCGACGGCAATGTTCCGCGACCAGACGCCTGGGGAGGTTATCGATTAAATCCACACCGACTTGAGTTCTGGCAAGGGCGTGCTGACCGATTGCACGACCGTTTTATTTTTGCGCGTAAGGGCTCAGACGAGACCTGGACGATTGATCGTATTCAACCCTGAGAGAATATAGATTTCAATCAACCATGAAAAAGCTGAAAATGACTTTTCTGATTATCCTTACATTGATTGTTATTGCAGGGGTGGCACTAAGACTTGCCGTACCCAGGCTCACCCGGACCAGTGTGGCAACCGGCATTGTAACTGTTGATGATCAATCCAGACCGGGTAAATCCAGACCGGGTCAATCCAGGCTGGGCGATTGCCCTGACACACCTAACTGTCAAAACGCAGAGCTTATAGTAAGTAAACCTGCAAGTGAGGTTATTGGTACTCTTGCAACGCTAATTACCTCTCAGGATGGCACCACCATCATTACTCAGGACGAGCGTTATCTGCACGCTACTTTTACATCCAGAATTATGGCCTTTACCGATGATGTCGAGTTTTTAGTCAGTGATGACGGACAGAGTGTACAGGTTCGTAGCGCATCGAGAATCGGCAAAAGTGACTTGGGGGCTAACGCCGAACGGGTAGAGTTATTGCGCTCATTGACAACAGGATTGATTTGATAATCTAACCGTAATTTCGTAACTCAAAAGGCCAAGGCTTCAGCCAGATATTGGCATCGATTTTGGCTAAAATACATTGCCGTTGAAGCAAGGATTAAACAAGCAACTTTCCAACTTCAAACATGATGATATTACGCCGAACATGAACTGTACAAAGTGGCTTGCCGTGGATGTTCATCTACAGAAATAACAACCAGGCGTTCTGGTAGAAACGCTTGAGGATAGTAAGAAATTGTCAAATAATAAACCTGCAAGTGATGGTGATTTTTCCAATAAGCCAATGCTTTCATCCCAGCCTGACATACATAATAGTCGTGACAGTTTTCAAAGCGTACAGGCACGCAATAAGGAGCTGTTGGCAAGTTGTACCAACATTCAGAAGCAGATGAGTGACAACCGCCAGAAAAGGCTTACTGCGCAGAAACACTTGAACACGAACCACCGGCAACTGACTCTCACCAAGGACGAGAATATGTTGTCAGCCAGGAACGAGGTCATGGTGAAAATCAGGCGGCAAATCTTTGTGCTGGAAGAGGAGCACGTAACGCTTCATCAGCAGTTCATTGCGTTACAAACACAGTTTCGTCAGTGCGTTACAGATCAACGCCGCCAACTCATAGAAACCATAAACCAGACACGCTCGCGCACATTTTCAGCGCAACAGGCTATTGCATCGTATGTCGACATGCCCTCCTGGGAGGCTGCAAATAGCGATGCGTTTGACGAGAGTTTCTCACGGGCAGCGTCTCTGCGTAAATCTGCCTGATTTGTATCGAAGGGTGCCCCCTCATTTACGGGCACTCTTCTGTAAAACGAAGCAACTCAGAACTACTTTGCGACAACGCCTGCTGCTTGCCTGTCAGCGTGATACGACGAGCGCACCATCGGGCCACTGGCAACATGCGAGAATCCGAGCTGCTCACCGACACGGGCGAGTTCATCAAATTCATCGGGGTGCACAAAACGCGCAACGGGTAGATGTGATCGACTGGGTTGCAGGTATTGACCCAGTGTCAGCATATCTACCTGATGATCGCGCAAATCCTGCATCACCTGCTGTACCTCTTCCATGGTTTCACCCAGGCCGAGCATAAGCCCGGATTTAGTGGGGACATTGGCAAAACGTTTTTTATGGTTTTCCAACAGATCCAGCGACCAGTTGTAGTCGGAACCCGGGCGGCATTGCTTGTACAAGCGTGGCACTGTTTCCAGATTGTGATTGAAAACATCCGGAGGATTGGGCGCCATGCCCTCCAGCGCTTTTTCCATGCGGCCACGATAGTCAGGCACTAGCACCTCTATCTGGATGTCGGGACACCGTTCGCGCACCGCCTTTATACAGGCATCGAAATGGCTGGCCCCGCCATCACGTAAATCGTCGCGGTCTACAGAGGTGATAACAATGTAACTAAGGCCCAATTGCGCTACAGCCTTTGCCAAATTTTCCGGCTCGTCGGCATCCAGAGGATTAGGTTTACCATGTGCTACATCGCAAAACGGGCAGCGACGTGTGCAAATATCACCCATGATCATGAAAGTTGCCGTGCCGTGACTGAAGCATTCACCAAGGTTGGGGCAACTGGCTTCTTCGCAAACAGATGACAACTTAAGCTCCCTCATCATCTGCTTGATTTCCTGAACACGGGGGTTGTTATGCACCCGTGCGCGGATCCAGGCAGGCTTGCGGATCATTTCGGTTTGCGGCGCTACCTTGATAGGGATGCGTGCAAGCTTGGCGGCGCCACGTTGGTGGCCATCCGGATCAGACCGGGAGGGTGCTGTGTAGTCCATAAATCGATTGTACCAATAACGGAGTCAGGCGACGCTACTTGACGACTGCAAGTGTGTGTCAATTAACTGTACGAATCTGGCTGCTATCTGATCATTATCAATCGCGACTCCCAGGGTTTGCAGGGACGTTACACTCATCCCCTGATAACCACAGGGATTAATCCCCAGAAACGGAGTCAGATCGGGCGCAATATTCAGCGCAATACCATGATATGTACAACCGCGCCGGACTCTCAGACCCAATGCGGCAATCTTTTCATTTTTAACATAAACACCGGGCGCATCACGGCGGCTTTGCGCTTGAATATCGTAGTCTGCCAACAGGCTGATGACACTGTTTTCCAGCCGGACCACCATCTCACGGATACCAAACCCGGCGCGTTTCAGGTTAAACAATGTATAGACAAGCAACTGTCCCGGGCCATGATAGGTAACCTGGCCGCCTCGATCACTTTGAACAACGGGGATATCTGCCGCGTTGAGTATGTGTTCTCTTTTACCCGCCTGGCCCAATGTGTAGACCGGTGTATGTTCGCACACCCACAGCTCATCCTCGGTATCGTCGGTGCGTGAGTCGGTAAATTTTCGCATCGCCTGCCACGTTACCGAGTAGTCTTCCTGCCCCAGGTATCGGGTAATCACAGGGTGTAGAGAATGCGCGCATCCTGTTTCAATGCGCCATACACCGCATGCAACTGTTCCAGACTCTCAGCGCTAAAGCGAACGCTGACAGACAGGTATTTGCCGCCTTTGCTGGGGAGTGTGGTGAGCTTGAACGGCTTCGGGTGGATATGCGGCCTGACAAGTTCGGCGATTAACGCTTCAAATTCATCGGTATGCAAGCCCATGGCCTTGACCGCGATGTCTGCCGGGAACTCGATCAGGGTTTCTTGACTCATTGAAAAACCACTCGTACACGTTTACTGAAACAATCGCTGTATAGAATGCCGCATACGCTTGAACATGCCGCCTTTATCCACTTTCTGCAAGGCCAGTAGAGGCACATTGCTGATAATCTGGTCATTGACTTTGATAATCGAGCGCCCTAGCTCGTCACCGATTCTCATGGGTGCGCGTACATAGTCCTGGACCTGGATTTCCGATGAAATATTGTCAAACGCATCTCGCGGCAAGGTCAGATAGAGATCATCTTCAACACCTAGAGAGACTTGGTCGGAGGCGCCCATCCAGACACGCGTTTGCCCGATCTGCTCACCTGCGGCGTACACGCGCTGGGTTCGAAAGAAACGAAAGCCGTAATTCAGTAAGCGCTGACTTTCCGTGATACGGGTTTTGTCACTTGCAGCACCCAACACAATACTCACCAGACGCATATTTTCGCGCACCGCTGAAGCCACTAGGCAATAGCCTGCAGCCTCGGTGTGGCCTGTTTTCATACCATCAACAGATTCATCTCGCCAGAGCAGTGTATTGCGGTTTTTTTGGGTTATCTCGTTATAGGTGAACTCACGCTCGGAATAAAGCTTATAGGTTTCAGGGTGCTCATTGATAATCGCACTGGCAATCTTTCCCAGATCGACGGCAGTCGTGTAGTGATCAGGATGCGGAAGTCCGGAAGAATTCGCAAATTGTGTGGCGTTCATACCCAGCAGCTCGGCGGTGCGGTTCATCATATCGGCAAAGCCCGGCTCACCACCTGCTATATGTTCGGCCAGGGCGACACTGGCATCATTTCCCGATTGGATAATAAGCCCCCGCAGCAGATCCCCCAGCGGTACCAGCGTGTTGGCTTCGATGAACATGCGCGATCCGGGCATGGATTGGGCCTGCTCGGAGATCATGACGGGCTCATCCAGTGTGACGCTGCCGCGCTTGAGCTCGGCTGACACGATATAGGCCGTCATCATCTTGGTCAGACTGGCAGGCTCAATACGCTTGTCAGGGTCCTGAGAGGCCAGAACCTTGCCGCTGTCATGATCAAACAGAATATAGCTGTTTGCAGAGAGCTGAGGTGCTGCCGGTAGAGGGGCGGCGTGCAGCGACTGGGCGCAGGCAAAAAACACAACAGCAAGGCTACAGAGAGCATTGCGACAAGACCATGCGCCGGACGAGAAAAGCGAAAGCATAAGAGGACAACCCAACCAGATGAAAGACGAACGATATAAGTACTGCACGACAGTGTAAAGTATTTGACACTAAAGGCTACAGCGCGGTCAATGGAACAGAAATCTAGTGCACAGAGCGACTCACGGCGAAGCCCTCTATTCCGACTGATGAAAGCTTTTGCAAGGCAGCGTCGACCGTAACGCCATTCTGCAAAGGGCCGATTCGTACCAGATACAGTTGTCGGCGTCGCTCAAATTCCAGATACGCAGTCAATTCAGTGGTGGAGTCTACACGCGCGATCAACTCATCAGCATTAGTGACATCGCTGAATGCACCTATCTGGATATTGTCTGAAGAATCCGTAGTGCTCTGAACGGGCAGCATTTTTTCTGCAGGCTCGTGATGGCTAAGGGCTTCGATGAGCACTTCGGCTTTACCCTTCTTGATCATGTCCAGCTCAACGGCGGCAGCGTAAGACAAGTCGATGATTCGATCGCCGACAAAAGGTCCACGATCATTGACCTTGACGATGATCGACTGGCCATTGTCGATACGAGTGACGCGAACGAAGGTGGGCAGCGGCAAATGCTTGTGAGCAGCCGTCATCTTATGCATGTTGTAGATTTCACCACTGGCCGTAGCGTTACCATGAAACTTGGAGCCGTACCAGCTGGCTACGCCTTGCTCTTTGAAACCTCGAGCCGTATCCAACACAGCGTAACTCACGCCGAACACCTCATACTCGGCACGGTTACCCGACAATGATTTAGGCAGATTGTTCACAACCACACTGTTAGTGTTAAAGGTCACGGGGTCCAATAGTTCGAGATTGCCGGGCCCATCACCGGCAACAGCTTTTTTCCACGCAGGCTCATCGCTGATCGCAGAACAGGCGACTAAAACCAAAGCGACGGCAACCAGCGCACTGCAGGTGAGGAATCTTCGCAGGTTCAAGAGCTTGCCTCACGGATGGCTTCGGCAAGTTGAAATACAGCCATGGCGTAAAGGCGACTGTGGTTGTAGCGCGTAATGGTATAAAAATTCTGGTATCCCACCCATAACTCCTGAGCATCATCGCTATTCATGGTCATAACACTCAGTTTGGCATCTTTGACAAGCTGGGGCACTTTGAAACCCAGAGCTTTTACCGTGTTGCTTGCAATATCCGGTGATAAGGATTCCCGTACCAGAGCGTTCATTGACGCCGTGATACCTCCCTCGGGCAGCCATCGTTCTGCAATGGGTTCGGCTTCTCGCCAACCATGCCGATTAAGATAATTGGCCACGGATCCGATGATGTCCGCATAACTATCAAACAGATCACGTTTGCCATCATCATCAAAATCAATAGCGTATTGCTGATAACTTGATGCGATGAATTGTGGCATTCCCATAGCACCGGCATAGCTGCCCTTGACGCTTACCGTCTGCCAGCCCTCGCCTTCGCTAAGCCGCAGAAATTCGGTCATCTCTTTTGTAAAAAATTCTGAGCGCCGCGGATAATCGAAGGCCAAAGTGGCCAATGCTTCCAATACTCTGTAAGAGCCTGTATTGCCACCGTAAAACGTTTCAACGCCAATGATGGCGGTGATGATCTCGGCGGGTACACCGAACCGGGCTTGTGCCTGTTCCAGCAGGTCCTTGTGTTCGTAACAAAAGGCAACGCCGCCATCGATGCGTTTTTTCGTCAGGAAAATCGGCTTGTATGCTCCCCAATTCAGCGTTCGCTCGGCAGGTCTTGAGATGGCGTCAAGGATGCTTTGCTGGCGGGTCAAACGCGAAAAAAGGCCGGCAACACGATTAACATTCAAATCGTGCTCTTCACTGATCTGACGAATGTACTCGCGCACGCTTTCTCGCTGAATAAACAACGCAGAGTCCTCGTTCGCAAAAACGCCGCTACTGATAACTGACAGTATGGCTGCGAGCGTCAGATGCCGCGCTTTGACAGGCAGATTTTCCACAAGGATTTTTACAAGACATATCATACTGATGAGTCTAGTAGAGCTTTAAAAAAATGAGGCAAAGCAGGGTTACGATCTGCGCTCCGTGCCCGGGAGTCTGCCAGGGAACAGATTGATCAACCGAAAACGCGATAATTTGGCCAGCCTCCTCAAGACACATCAAACCAGTTAACAGGCTGCTTGCCATGCAATTCCAGCCATGCGTTGGTTTTAGAAAAATGTTTACAGCCCAGAAATCCACGATGTGCTGAAAGTGGTGAAGGATGTGGCGCACTGAGCACCAGGTGCCGCTGTGAATCGATGACCTGCCCTTTTTTTTGTGCGTAACTGCCCCACAACAGGAATACAAGATGCTCACGCTCATCGGACAGACTCTTGATGACGTTGTCAGTAAAATCCTCCCAGCCACGTCCCTGATGGGAGGCTGCCTGCCCGCTTTCCACAGTCAACACGCTATTGAGCAGGAACACGCCTTGGGCTGCCCAGGGTAACAGACAGCCTTGACGGCGCTTGACAAGAGAATTGTCTGTCGCCTGCATATCACTATCGATCTCTTTGAAAACATTGAGTAAAGATGGCGGTATGGCAACGCCCTCTGGCACTGAAAAGCTCAAGCCGTGTGCTTGCCCAGGGCCGTGGTAGGGGTCCTGCCCCAGAATCACGACACTGACCTTGTCAAACGGCGTCAGAGCGAACGCGTTGAACCAGACACTGGAGTGAGGGAAAACCACAGCCGACTGCTCTTTCCGGTGTGCAAGGTACACACGCAACTCCTGCATGTATTTGGCCGCAAATTCGGCGTCCAGACGCTGCTTCCAGCTTGGATCGATGACTGCCGGTATGTGCTTGTCAACCACAATATATTTCCATTATTCTCGTTCCTCGAAACCGCCTATTACACCACACCAGATGCAAAGCCGACTATCATCTACGAGTCGTCCATTTTGACTGGAATTCCAACATCAGGCGCCTGCCCTCAATTGCAACAGGATTGTTCTGTATCCTGATTACGTGCAGCGTTGCCGAGGCTGCGCAGTGTCCGGTCTCAACGTTCCAGTACGCTCCGGAGACGTTTGCCAGCACGAAAAGTGAGCCTGTAACAGCCGAAGCTGACAGCATTGAAACCAACGACGGTATCGTGACTCTTCAGGGCAACACGATAATCGAATATCAAGGTCGAAAAATGACCGCCCAGAATGCGCTATATAACCAGAATACCGGAGAGCTGTCTGTCGATGGCTCCTTGAGTTTTCTGGGCGAGGGTATTCAACTGGAAAGCAAAAACGCATCTATCGATATTGACGACGATCTGTTTAGCGCAGGTCAGAGCGACTATCAACTGGACTTGAACGGCAAGCGTGCGGCAGGCTCGGCATCGGCCATGCAACGTTTGCCTAGTGGAGATTTTACGCTCACTGACGCCACCTATTCCACCTGTCCACCAGGCGACAAAAGCTGGTATGTCAAAGCTGACAGCCTGGAACTTTTCCCCAGTGAAGGCATTGGCACGGCTCGCAACTTGCGGCTGGTGTTCAAGGGGGTGCCGTTATTGGCCGTGCCACTCTTCAGCTTTCCGATCAACGACATGCGCAAGACCGGATTCCTGGCCCCCATTTTTGCCCGTAACCAAAACACCGGACTGGAACTGCACATACCGTGGTACTGGAATATCCGCCCGGAAGCGGATGCCACCTTTACGCCCCGATTCATGAGTAAACGTGGCCTGCAATTGCAAACCGAACTGCGCTATAAGAACTGGCAGGGTGACTGGCAGCTGGACCATGAATACCTGCGTGATCGAGCACGTGAAAACGAGACTCGCTATTTCACAAGATTGACGCAAAGTGGCCGCTTTAACACGGAGTTTACTTCCGAGATTGTTGCGCAGCGCATTTCTGACAAGGATTACCTGGACGATCTTGGCGATTTTCTGCAGCTTGCCAGTATTACCCATCTGGAGCAACGCGCAGATCTTATTTACGAAAAAGGTCGCGTGCGCGGGCTGGCACGCTTGCAGGGCTTTCAGACAGTGGATGCGGACATTACGCCTGAAGATCGCCCGCACTCACGGTTGCCACAGGTCAAACTTGAGGCTGATTCGGATAGACTCCCTCTGGGCTTGCGCGCTGATGTGTCCAGCGAATTCGTATACTTCGACAAGGACGATTTCGTGACAGGGGTGCGGTTAAATTTACGACCTCGGCTGACGCTACCTATCGTGCGCGATGCCTGGTTTTTCAGACCTAGCATCTCCCACCAGTTCACCTACTACAGTCTGAATAACACCGACTCTGCCGAGCAGAATGACACCAGTACTACACTGCAGAAAACCAGCTCTCGAAATCTGAATTCCCTGAGCATAGACAGCGGCCTGTTCTTTGATCGTTTGCTGGATGACAAAGGCTCTGTCCAGACCCTGGAGCCCCGCCTGTTCTATCTGCGCGTACCCTATGTTGAACAATCAGACATCCCGGTGTTCGACTCAAGTGCCTTCGATTTCAATATCAGTCAGCTATTTCGCGACAACCGCTTTAGTGGTTCAGATCGTGTGGCTGATGCCAATCAGGTATCTTTAGCACTGACTTCACGCACGATCAATGGCGATGATGGAAGCGAGCAATTTCGAGCCAGTATCGGCCAGATCTACTACTTCAAGGATCGTCGTGTAACGCTTCCCTCACAAGATGCTATTGAAACTCGCAAGGCGTCGGATTTTGTGGGCGAGGTGTTTACCACCCTGTCACAGACCTGGGTAGGACGTGGCAGCATACAATGGAATCCGGGGGATAAAAAGACCGTGCGCAGTTCTGTTTCGCTGGGCTACCGGCCAGGCCCTGATCACATTGCCAATATCGCTCACCGGGTTGTCAAAACCGCGGATCGTCAGGAAAGAAGTGAGCAGATCGATTTGTCGGCCATCTGGAAGTTTCAGGATTCCTGGCGCCTCGCAGGCCGGTGGAACTATTCGCTGGATGCGCATCGAAGTATCGAATCCTTGTTGGGACTCGAATATGAAAGCTGCTGCTGGGCAGTCCGTTTAGCGATGAGACGCTTTATTGCTGATAATGGCGATGATCACGACACCAGTGCGTATTTCGAATTTGTGCTCAAGGGCCTTGCATCACTGGGGCAAAACTACGGCGCATTGCTTGAAAGTGCTGTGACAGGTTACCGGGATACTCTTGAATGATCAGACTGCGTATGAAGACAATGAATCGATATTTGAAAATCACGGCCTGTACAACCATTAGTTTACTACTGGCGCTAACGACACAGACAACATCAGCTCAGGATGTCGAGCTTGACCGCATTCGCGCTGTCGTTAACGAAGGTGTGGTGCTGGAAAGTGAGCTGAACAGCGCCCTTGAGTTTTTTAAAAGTCAGGCCCAGAGCAATGCACAGAGCATCCCGCCCGATGACGTCATTACCGAGCGATTGCTCGAACAACTTATCAATCAGGAGGTACGACGCCAGCATGCCCGTCAGTTGGGGGTAAGCGTAGATCCGGGGAGCGTGAATCGCGCGGTTGAGCAAATTGCCCAGAATAATAATATGGATACCCTGCGCTTTCGCGACACCATCCAGCAGCAGGGTATCGACTATGACAGTTTTCGTCAGAATATAGAGAACGAATTACTCCTGCAAAGGCTGATAGAGCGCGATGTGCGCAATCGTATTCGTGTCTCGCAACAAGAGATTGACGACTTTGTTGATGCTGCAAAAAATGATGCAACAGAACAGCAACGTTACCGGATCAACCATATCCTGATTGCCGTGCCACCCGCAGCAGACGACGCCCGGATGGAGGCGGCGAGCGCGCGCGCCACCAGTATTCTTGCAAGCCTTGAATCGGGTGATGATTTTGCACAGGTAGCTGCGGCAAACTCTGATGGCGCACGTGCTCTGCAGGGTGGTGATCTTGGCTGGCGCACATTGCAGGAATTACCAGAATTTCTTTCAAAGGCAATTCGAGATCTTGAAGTAGGCGAGTTGGCAGGCCCATTGCGTTCCGACAACGGACTGCATGTGGTCAAGTTAAGCGACAGACAGAGCGATGATCTGACCACTCGGGAGGAGACGCTGGTAAGACATATATTCATTGCCGGTGAACAGCCTTCCATCGAGCAGACGCTTGCCGATGCCCGCCGTCAGATCATCAACGGCATACCTTTCGGCGATCTGGCTGCCAGTTTAAGCCAGGATCCCAACAGTGCCAATAAAGACGGCGAGTTGCCCTGGTTCAGTCGAGGACAAATGCCACCGGCTATAGAGCAAATGGCTGAAGTGCTTGCCATTGATGCCATCAGCCAACCCTTTCGCACACAATTTGGTTGGCACCTGATGCAGGTTCTGGATAAGCGCGTCAACAAGATAGATGAACAGGCGTTGCGTGATCAGGCGGCAAACGCGCTGAGCCAACGCAAGATTGAACAGGAGACCGAGCGCTGGTCCCAGCGATTGCGCGACGAATCCTATGTAGAAATTCGTAGTTAGTAGTGGCAGTCAACAAACCCTTTGTCGCAGCGTCGATCGCGCCTATCGCTATAACCCCGGGCGAGCCTGCGGGTATCGGGCCAGATCTCATTGTAATGCTTGCCCAGCAGAAGCGTAAAGCAAGACTTGTCGCTATCGCTGATCCGGACTTGCTCACTGATCGTGCCCACATGCTGGGGCTGCCATTAGATATTGTGCGTGTGGATATTGCTGAGGAGGAGGCGCACATTCCGTGTGCCGTTGGCACGCTTGCCGTGAAGGCTGTTCCACTGGGTTCGACTTGCGAATGCGGTGTACTGGATTCGCGTAATGCGCGCTACGTTTTAGATACACTGGATATCGCTGTTGATGGGTGCATGAATGGTCACTTTGCGGCGATGGTTACAGCGCCTTTGCACAAAGGCGTTATTAACGATGCCGGTATCGCTTTCACAGGACATACGGAGTACCTGGCAGAGCGTACTGATGCCTTGCCTGTGATGATGCTATCCACTGCCACGCCTGCCGGGGAGTTGCGAGTTGCTTTGGCAACTACCCATCTACCTCTGAAGGATGTGGCGGCGGCGTTAACGCCTGGGGTGCTGGAACAGGCACTGAAGATACTGCACACGGACCTTGTTAGCCGTTTTGGAATAAGACAGCCACACATACTCGTTGCTGGTCTAAACCCGCACGCTGGCGAAAGCGGTCATATGGGACGTGAAGAGATTGACGTCATTGTGCCTGTACTGAACAAGCTGCGAAGACAGGGCATGACTCTTGAAGGCCCCTTGCCTGCGGATACCTTATTTACCCCGCACCATCTACAAGGTGCTGATGCGGTTATGGCCATGTTCCATGATCAAGGATTACCGGTGCTCAAATATGCAGGGTTTGGTCAGGGCATCAACATAACATTGGGCTTACCGCTTATCAGAACCTCGGTCGATCATGGCACAGCATTGGACAAGGCAGGCACTGGCAAGATCGATCAAGGCAGCTTGCAGGCTGCGCTTGTCCTGGCAGAAAAACTGGCGATTGCGTCTGCAGCCACTACAGTGGCTCACTCTTGAAACATCAGGCACGCAAGCGGTTCGGTCAGAACTTCCTGCAGGACTACACCGTTATCACGAGAATACTGTCGGCGATAAAGCCTGCCCGCGATGATCATGTCGTGGAAGTGGGGCCGGGACTTGGCGCGCTGACCATCCCGTTACTCGAGCAGCTCGATAGCCTTACGGTGATAGAGATTGATCGCGACCTGATTACCAGACTTCATGAACGCAAGCTTGCGAATCTTGTCGTTCACGAAGGCGATGCACTGGCTGTTGATTGGGTGGCGATGGCGGACGGTGGCACTCTGCGCTTGGTGGGTAACTTGCCATATAACATTGGCACCCCACTGCTCATAGAACTGCTGGCGCATCATCCTGTGATTCGCGACGTGCACGTCATGTTGCAAAAAGAGGTTGTCGATCGATTGCATGCAGCGTGTGGAACACGTGCCTACGGCAGGCTCAGTGTTCTCATGCAAAGCGTTTTCACGATTACACCATTGTTTAATGTGCCACCCGAAGCGTTCAAACCCATACCAAAAATCGAATCTGCTGTCGTAAGGTTGAAAACACGTCCAGATGCATTATCTGTTGATGAATTAATAGCTCTGCAGGCAGTGACACGGCTGGCCTTTGCCAACAAGCGAAAAACTCTGCGTAACAACTTCAAGGGTCACCTGGATGTACAACAGCTCACAGCGCTGGACATCAATCCACAAGCCCGCGCCGAAACATTGTCACAGGAGGAATTCAATCGTCTTGCACTGCATCTGGCCAGCACAAAAGATAATGCACATTGAAGCCAACGTTAGTCGCATTGCAATGATAGTATGATGCACCTTACTTGTGCTGAGCCTGCGCAGGAGCACGACATGAATGCTAATGAACGCGATATCGAAGTGGATATCGATACACTGTATGTAGAATCCGAATCCGACCCGGACAGCAACAAGTTTGTGTTTGCCTATACCGTAACCATTAGAAATGTTGGTGAAACCGCGGCACGCCTGCTGACGCGTCACTGGGTAATTCGTGATGCTAACGGCAAAGTACAAGAGGTGCAAGGTGATGGAGTTGTCGGAGAGCAGCCTCACTTGAAACCCGGCGAGGGTTTTCAGTACACCAGTGGCACCATGCTGGAAACTTCCATGGGTACGATGGGTGGCAGCTATATGCTGGTGACTGACGATGGCACCGAGTTTCAGGCACCTATCGCCGACTTTCTGCTATCGGCACCGCGCATACTGCATTAATGACAACATACGCCATTGGCGATCTCCAGGGATGCCTGACACCCCTTGAACGCCTGCTGGATAAAGTAAAGTTCGACCCGTCGAATGATCGCATCTGGCTGGTGGGTGATCTTGTGAACCGAGGTCCTAAATCCTTGCAAACCCTGCGCTATGTAAAATCGCTGGGTAATGCTGCCATTACGGTGCTTGGTAATCACGATTTACATCTTCTGGCAGTGGTATACGGTTACCGTAAACCATCAAGCAAAGATACCCTCAAGCGCATTATAAACGCGCCGGACAGAGACGAACTGTGTGACTGGCTAGCGGCGCGGCCGTTGTTACATACCGATGAAAAGCTTGGGCATACGCTAGTACATGCGGGCATCCATCCTCACTGGTCGCTCAAGCGGGCAACAGCGCTGGCTGACAGATTGAACAAAGCGCTGGAAGAAAACCCCGATGAGCTGTTCGAGAACATGTATGGCAACACACCGGCATACTGGAGCAAGGAGCTCAAGAAGCACAAACTCAATCGATTTGTCATCAACGTGTTCACACGCATGCGTTATTGCCAGCTCGATGGTGCGCTGAATTTTGACTTCAATGGCAGCCCTGCGAATGCACCGCAGCATTTACGCCCCTGGTACGCGGTGTCAGACAGGAAAAAACTCGGTAGCCGCGTTATCTTCGGTCATTGGTCCAGTCACCCCTCCATGAGCCCATCGGATGTCATGCCAACCGATCGCGGGTGTGTATGGGGCGGATGTTTAAGTGCGTATGCTATCGAGCGAGGCGAGAGTGTCTGGGTCAAATGCCGTTAGCTTTCTCAAGTACCCAGTAAGTGACTGAAAGGCCACCGGTGTTAGCGAGGTCCTGAACATCTTCCGAAATCACTTCCCAATCATCCCATTCAAAACTATCTAGCCAGACATCTCCTTCGAACGCCTTGTCGATAACTGTCAGGTATAAGCGTTGGGTGATTGCCATAGCATCGCGGCAGAGTCCCGCTCCGCCAATGATGAACATCTCATCGGCCCTGGTGGCTTCAGCTTGGCATATAGCCCTGGCTGTCTGCAAGGCAGTGTCCAGATCATAGACCACGACCGCGCCATCAGCTGCCCATTGTTTATTACGCGTGACAACGATATTGGTGCGACCGGACAAAGGCTTTCGCATGGACTCGAATGTCTTGCGACCCATGATCACAGGTTTGCCCATGGTCACGCGCTTGAAGTAGGCCATTTCGCCAGGCACGTGCCACGGCATACCCCCTTCCTTGCCGATTAGACGGTTTTTATCCATGGCCATCATCATGGCTATTTTTACGTCATTCATTCGGCATTATAAGGGCAAGGTCACTGGCGTTGATGTTAACCATTACTTCGAAGGCTGGCACCACCATCGATGGCGGGATGATTTGCGTCGTAACTTGAAGAGCGACGGCCATCAAACGCACATCGTTATAGATAATATCCACTGTCTGAAAATTATTTACCATCGGCAGGTTGAATTGAAAGCATGGATAATGAGGATAGAAATAATCGCCTGGCGCAAGTAAGATATCCGGAGCCGTGTTGCTCGCGGTATAGATTAAAACGACGGGGGCAATGAAAGAGCTGGGACTCACGGTACCTAAAATCACGCACCTCTCCATTTAACATGATATCGCGCCATTGACTATTTCGACAACAGAAACTTCACGCTCCGAGGCCACCGGCATTAAGCTGCTTAGAATTTGGCAGCGATGTGCGAATCTGCCATTGGGAAATAGAATATTCAATCGCATCCTTGGTGCAGTTATTCCCTATACGGGATCAATAAGAGCCCGCGTTGTACACCTGGAACCCGGTCACGCCATAGTGGTACTGAAGGATAGACGTCGCGTACGCAATCATCTCAACTCAGTACACGCAATCGCGTTGGCCAATATGGCAGAGCTTTCTACAGGCCTTGCGATGATCTCAGGTTTACCAAAGGGCGTTAACGGTATTCTGGTGGGCTTACAGGTAAGCTATGAAAAGAAAGCCCGCGGGGAATTGCGAGCAGAATGCAAGTGCTCAGTCCCGACAGGAAACGACCGCCAGCAGCTAGCCATCGATACCGAAATCAAAGATCTGGCTGGGGATGTTGTTACAAGAGCTACCGCGACATGGCAGGTCGGTCCACGGTAAATCAAGAACCTGTCAGGGTGGGTTTGGTTACGAAACACTCGACACACAAAGGCGTTGATGAATCGACAGGTCACTGACAATGCAACTGTCGGGGGGTTTTTGTCGCGGTGGCTTGATATGCGGAGGCTCGTTGGGAGTCTACGTCGCCTGACAGGCTGTAGCTCTGCAGATGGCTGACCTGCCTTTCAGATGGAAATAGACAAGAGCTTGCATGACAATTTATTTGGCTGTAAATCCACCGTCAACAGCGATGACCTGGCCGGTTATATAATCGGATGCGCCGGAGGCAAGAAACACCGTTATTCCGTCCAGATCTTCCAGTCTGCCATTTCGCCCGATAGCGGTACTATCAGCAAGTCGTTGGGCTGCTGCTTCATCCTCAAAGACCTTTGCTGTCAATTCGGTCGGAAAAAAACCTGGTGCAATTGCATTGCAATTAATGCCATCAGATGACCAGGCCTCTGCCATTGCTCGCGTCAATTGACTCACCCCGCCTTTGGAGGCGCCATAGGCAATTCCGTTCTTGAAGGCACGCGACGATTGCAGTGACGCGATATTGATAATTCGTCCCCAGCGTTTCTGCCGCATGGCTGGCACAAGGTGTTGAGCCAAAGAAAATGGGACTCCAAGATTGAGATCAAGTGTCTGCTTCCATGAGTCTTCGGTAACATCATCAGCGTGCTGCCGAAGATTAACGCCTGCGGTATTGAACAGAATATCAATAGGGCCAAAATATTGAGCTGCCTGTTGTGCCACACTGGACAGGCTTCCATCCAGCATCAGCTCAGCCTGCAAAGCAGCGCCCTCTCCACCCCCTGCCTTGATCGAGGCGACTGTCTCTTCAAGTCGTTCTACGCGCCGTCCGATAGCTACAATTTTTGCACCGGCGCCAGCCAGGGCCACGGCCTGCTGCTGTCCGATGCCCGATGTTGCCCCTGTGATAAGTGCAACTTTACCCGTAAGGTCAAACATGTTCTATACCTGATATGCGCGAAGCATCGTTAAGCAAATGAGCGGCAGTATCTGTCCAGAGCATGGCAGAGGCATCTTCTCGAGATGGTATTGCCTTCATTCCCAGTTGCGCCAATGCAATACTGGTTTCATCAGAAAATACGCTCCACATCCTTTCCAATCCTGCTTCTCCACCTGCGGCCATGGCGTACAACATGGCTCGGCCCAGGAAGACAAAATCTGCACCTAGCGCGTAAGCCTTGAGAACATCCTCACCCGAGCGAATGCCTGAGTCAAAAAACAAGGGATAATCTGGCCCTACCGCTGCGCGTATGTCACGTAATGCAAGAATAGGTGGAGGAGCACTGTCCAGCTGCCGTCCTCCATGGCTCGATACTTGAATGGCGTCGACACCTGCCGCTTTCAAGCCAACAGCATCAGACACGTTCAATATACCCTTGACCACCAGATTTCCCTGCCATCTTTCCCTGATTGTGTTCAGATCGTTCCAGTCAGCACGTGCTCGCGTCTCCTCCCGATCAAAGGTACCGTGTTCACCGCCAAAATTGGCAAGCTCAGGCTTACCCTTGAACAAGGTGGACAACGACCACTCAGGATGCAAGGCAAAGTCGATGAACTGAGGTACTCCAATTCGAAACGGCATTTTGAAACCGCGACGCAGCTCCCGCGGCCTGCGTCCGACCTCTGCAACATCTACTGTGACAACGAGTGTTCGATATCCTGCAGCTTCTGCACGATTCAGTAAAGAATCGACGGTTCTTCCATCGCCACTGAAGTACAGTTGAAACCAGGCGTGTCCCTCTGCAACCTCTATCATCTTCTCCAGTGATGTGGATGCCACCGTCGACACGCCCACGGGCACCCTATGGCTCGCCGCCATTCTAGCCAGCATCAAATCCGCCCCGGGTGTAGAAAGATTGCACATACCCATGGGGCTTATCCCGAAAGGTCGGCGTCCCTCATGATCAAAAACTTTAACATCAAGGGAGCGCTGCTCTACGTTGACGAGCACAGAAGGCTGCAGGCGAACGTCCTGCATCACTTTGCGATTCAACGCCTCCCCATGACCTTCACCGGCAGCACCATCTATATAGTCGAATACCATCCATGGCAAACGTCTCTTTGCAATCCGCCGCGCATCGGCATAGGCATGAATTTTCAGAGTTGAAAACACGTCAATATTCCTGTGTCTGAACGATGCTTCGCAAGCTTAAAAAACCAGTACCTGGCTACTGGCTAACAGCCTTCATGAACCGGCTTCTAATCTCTACAGGATCCATCGTAATAACCGGAACCTTGATATTACCTGACTCGCATTTGCAGACGATAATTGTCATCTGATCACCCTCAAGCGCCTCTTGCAACACCTTGCCGGTATCTTCGGCACGACACTCGACAACGTTCTCGCAACCACAGGCTTCGGCTACAGCGGTCAATGACGTTTTCTTTCCTGCGTATGTCGGCTGATCACCAGTAGACCCGTAACTCCCATTGTCGATAATCAATAATATGAAGTTACTGGCAACGTTGTTGGCAATCGTTGGCAATGTGCCAAAGTTGGTCAATACAGAGCCGTCTCCATCTATTGAAATGACTTTCTTGTCTTGTGCCAATGCCAGACCCAGACCAATGGAGGATGAAAGACCCATCGTACCCAACATGTAGAAGTTGGTGGGCTGATCGTCAATCAGGTGCAACTCCTGCGATGGCAATCCTATGTTGCACACAACCAGATGATCAGAAATCAGGGGAGCAATGTCACGTAATATGTCAGATCGAATCATAATCAGTACCCCTTCCAGAATGTTGCATCGGTAAGAATCGCAACCGGCTTGTTACACATAAAGGTGTATTTCAAAATATTGTCTAGTTCTGCAACATCCTCTTCCCCATGGAAATGATAGGTTGGAATATGCAACTGATTGAGCAGGGCTTTGGTGTGGACCGCCATCTCTACCTGACAGGCAACGGGCTCACCCAATTCACCGCGGTAGCTGATCAGCATGGGAAGTGGCATCCGATAATATTGAGTCAGCGTTACCAACGTGTTAATGGTGACGCCGATAGCGGTGTTTTGCATGATGATAGCCGGGCGCTTTCCGCCCATGAATGCGCCGGCGCACAAACCCATTCCTTCATCCTCCTTGTTTGAAGGTATGTGGTAAATATCCTCGTGCGCATCAATGGCGTCAATGACGCCTGCCAGCTGTTTGCACGGTACCGTGGTGACAAAACTGACATTGTTGGCGACAAGATCAGATACGATTTTTTCGCTTACCGACACTATGGTTTCTCCTGTTGTAATTGATAATTTTGATATTGGGGTTGCTGGCAGTCGCCAAGGAGCCTGTCCAGGAATAACGTTCGAGGCCGCCTCCGACACGATCAGCTTATTCTCGGACAGGCTCCCAGGCATATGTTGAGAGACTGCCTGCCAGATTCAGCTTTAAATGGTCAGCTCAAATTCTTCGTCCGGAAAATACTTCTTGAGACGAACATCTGCTGTTCGAGCATGCCCTTCCATTCCCTCAAGCCTTGAAATTCGTGCAGTCGCCCCTGCCACCGACTTGGCCCCCTCACGCGTGGCCTGTTGCCATGTTACGATCTTCATGTATTTATGCACGGACAATCCACCCGTGTATTTGGCTGACTGAGACGTGGGCAGGACATGATTTGTGCCTGAAGCTTTGTCACCAAACGCAACGGTGGTTTCCTCACCCAGGAACAGCGAACCGTAGCACTCAAGCCTTTCAAGCCACCAGGGCAGATCTTCAGCCTGTACCGTCAGATGCTCCGGCGCGTAGTCATCCGATGTGGCCGCCATCTCCTCCCGGTTATCACAGAGGATAACTTCTGCATAGTCACGCCACGCAGCTTCTGCATTAACACGGTTGGTCTCAGGTAGATCGGCAATCAGGCCAGGCACCATCTCCATGACTTTCTCAGCCAACGCCTGATCGTCAGTGACTAACCAAACTGGCGAATTGTATCCATGTTCAGCCTGACCGACCAGATCGGCGGCAACGATGAACGGATCAGCAGAACGATCAGCAAGAATCAAACTATCGGTAGGCCCTGCAATCATGTCTATACCTACCCGACCGAACAAAATACGTTTTGCTTCAGCAACAAACTGGTTGCCAGGCCCGACAAGAATATCTGCCTTTGGTAATCCAAACAGACCAAACGTCATGGCAGCAACACCCTGTACACCGCCCATAGCCAGAATTTTATCAGCGCCGCACAAACTGGCTGCAAATATGATTGCAGGTGCAATACCCTCCCCAACGCGAGGCGGCGAGCACGCCACAATATGTTTACAGCCAGCCACCTTTGCCGTCGTAACCGTCATGATAGCGCTGGCGATGTGACTGTAGCGACCACCCGGTACGTAGCATCCAACAGCACGACATGGGATGGTTTTCTGGCCCAGAGTAAAACCTGGAACGACTTCAAGCTCGACGCTATCTATGGTTTTTTTCTGTACTTGCGCAAAGCGTCGAACATTGTCGTGCGCAAAGGCAATGTCATTTTTCAACCTTTGCGGAACAGCTGCGCTAGCGGCGGCAATTTCCTCCTCGCTGAGGAGGATCGATCCCTGGTATTTATCAAATTTTTCTGCATACTCCAGTGCGGCTTTGTCACCACCAGCCTCGATCTCGTCCAGAATTGTCTGGACCGTATGACGAACGTCAGTTGCGTCAGTGGATGCCGTTTTATCAGCTTTTTTCAGATATTTTCTTGTCATTAAAGCAGCCCTATTAGTAAATGTCTTCCAACAAAATCTTGCGACCGATGGATTGAAGGCATGACAGCAAGACCCACGGTAGCGTAAAGAAAATCAATGGCATAAAGCGATGTGCAGTCTTCGCAGAAGGCATTAGCAAAGTGATATCAGACACAGCAGTGTAAAGACGCAGCCAAGAGCGCGAGAAACAGCGTTCGGCGCCACGATGAGTAGCTAGATGAGGCTGTCCGAGAATAAGCTGATCGTACCGGAGGCGGCCTCGATCGTTGTTCTCGGACAGGCTCCTGGTGTTCCGCTACCTTTCGCAGTTCAGGTTCCGTAGTCATTGCCGGCACGATAATCTACCGAACCCGCTCAGTGTAAGCGCTTACATCATCATTTACAAGCTAATGGCTCTCGCCTGGGCCACGCCTGCAATGTTATCGGCACGCGCCTCTGACAGGAACTTGAATTACTTTTAAATCCTGGTGTTTCTACTTTGGACAACAACGGCAGAGCTAGCTAGTCCGAAAAACTCACACCAGACTGGGTAGCCACAGAACGATGCCAGGGAAAGCAACCAAAAGCGCAATCGTCACGCCGTCTGCAAGGAAGAACGGTATTACTCCTTTGAACACGTCTTGCACGGTAAGATCGTCGCGCACGCCAGCCACCACAAAGCAATTTAGACCGATGGGCGGCGTGATCAGGCAGAACTCCGCCATTTTGACCACCAATATGCCAAACCAGATTGCACACATCGGGCCTGACATGCCGAAGGCTGCGTCTGCGGCAGCCACATTCTCACCTCCGTTCAGTGCCATAACTGCGGGGTACACAACTGGCAAGGTCAACAACAACATACCGATTGCGTCCATGAACATTCCCAGCACGGCATACGCGAGCAGAATACAAATCAGGATGGTAAGCGGCGCCATATCAAGGGTCGTAATCCATGAGGCAAATGCGTCAGGAAGTTCAGCAAAGCCCAGAAAACGTACGTAAATCAATACTCCCCAGATAATACTGAAGATCATCACCGTCAGTTTGGCCGTGTCCAGTAATGCTTCTTTGAGTTGGTTCCAACGCATGCCTTTATACAGCGCCATCAGGAAAACAATGAACGCACCGACAGCGCCACCCTCCGTTGGAGTGCCCCATGCGTCACCAAACGGGTTATAGACAAAGAAGATGATGATGATGACCACCGCGAAGATCGGCGAGGCCGGTGCGATTGATGCAAAACGCTCTCGCCAGGTGTAACCAGATACCGGCGGGCCTACGCTTTTCCAGATCATCGCAATGCTAATGATCAGCGTGGAATAGACGATTGCCGAGAAGGCTCCCGGGATGAAACCGGCAAGCAGAAGTTTGCCCACGTCTTGCTCCACGATAATTGCGTAGATAACGAGGATTGCCGACGGGGGGATAAGGGATGCCAATGTACCCCCCGCCGCCACAACGCCTGCTGCAAATTGTTTGTTGTAACCGATCTTGAGCATCTCGGGGATGGCTATTCGCGCAAAGACCGCTGCGGTGGCTACCGATGCGCCAGAGACGGCCGCAAAACCTGCGGTGGAGAATACCGTCGAGACCGCCAGGCCCCCAGGCACCCATGCGAACCAACGCTTGCAGGCTTCGAACAAGGCAGTTGTCAGCTTGGCGTAATAGGCAAGATAACCGATCATTATAAAGACAGGGATCAGACTCAGGACCTGAGCACTCACCTTGGAATGCGGCGTGAGGCCAGCAATCTTGACGCTGATCTCGACGGCTTTCCAGAATCTGGCAGGGTCATAGTCAAACCCGTTCCAGCGTAGCCAGACTAGACCAACAAAACCTGCCATGGCGGCAGCGAAGGCCACGCGCATGCCCAGGATAACGAACACCAGCATCCCGCCGGAGACCCATAGCCCTATCTGGATTGGCTCCATCAATCAGCCCCTTTCACAGACTTGGCCTCTATCATGGCCTGTTCCGCCACGCTCAGTGTCAGCGGCACCGCCACTGGATTGTCGAGGCCAAGGACAAAGGCACGTCCGTACCCCCATGTCTGCAACATTAGCCGCAAAACCAGCACACCAAAGGCTACAGGCACTACCAGTTTACTGGGCCAGATCGGAATACCTACATCGATAGAGCTGTCACGACTGCACAGTGGCCGTGCACAATCGAAAGAGCGATCGAAATGCGCCCACGCACCGTAGGTCAGCGCTATGAGAAGAATCAGGATCAACAGAACCGAGATCAGCTCGAAAAACCACAACGTACGCCCTTTAAGTGCACCCACAAGCATGTCCATGCGGATGTGTGAGCCGTCGCGCTGAACGTAAGAGATGCCCATGATCGCAATCACAGGCATGGCGGCTTCGATGTAATCAACGTAGCCCATCATGGGAGAGCCGAAAAACTTGCGTCCTGTTACGGAATAGGCCGCAAGAAACATCAGCGAGAAAATTGCGAACCCTGATAGAAGCGCGCAAAACCGTTCAATGGGTAGCAGTAGTCTGTCGAGTTTACTCAGTAAACTGGAGTCTTCCAGCACTGCAGTTGAGCCTGCCATTTTATCGCCCTCCCCGGCGTGTGAGGGCGAACAAATCGTCCGCCCTCGTCTTTATATCAAGGCTGAAGCTGACTTATTTTTCGGCAGCTTTTGTATCCGCCAGGGTGTCTATAACAAGATCATAGATCTCCTGTCCAGGCAAGCCCTGCGACTCCATGCCAGTGATCCATTCATCACGTGCAGGTGCGGCGGCGATAGCGCGGAACTCTTCGATTACTTCCGGGGCGAGCTCAAGTTTTTTGACGCCTTTTTCATCCAGAACACTATCCCAACGCGTTAACAACTCTGCGTAGTTGGCCAGGTAGTGATCAAGTGACTCTTCGACCGACGAATCCAGAGCGTCACGCTCCGCATCTGACAAAGATTCATATGCATCGATATTGACAACCACAGGACAGTTTACTGTGCCAGGGTTCAGGTTTGCAGTCCACCATTCAGCCTGGTTGATTGTGCCGAAAGAAAGATGCGCGTGCTGAGCGAAAGCAACCGTGTCAACAACACCTGATTCCATCGCCTGATAGGCCTCGGAAGCGGTCACAGATGTTGGTACCGCACCTACTGCCTCAAACGCTTTGCCCAGCCCACCGGTGGCCCGCACACGCATACCCTCAAAATCTGCCAGCGTCGTACGCGGATCGCCAGTGCCTACGATATTGTACTGTGGCATTGGAGAGGTCATAAGCAATTTCGCATTCCACTGTGCCATCTCTTCAGTGGCTGCAGGGTGCGAATAGACAGCCTTCGACACCGCGCGCTCTTGCGCAAGGTTCTCAACGCCCAGAAACGGCAGCTCAAGAACCGTAACTACACGGTTTTTATCGGCGTGATAGCCCGCGCAGAACTGCGCCATCTCGAACGCACCAATGGAAATACCATCAAGGTTCTCGGTATTTTTTGACAAACCACCATAAGAGACGTTCATGGTGAACTCGCCATCAGTCTTGGCGCTGACCAACTCTGCCAACTTCTCGACATGCTCGGTAAAGGCTCGACGCTTGCCCCAGACCGAAACATTCCATTCGGTGGCAGCAGCTTCACCTGCAAACGCAAGGCTCAATGCTACAGCCACCGTTGTATTTAAAAGGTATTTCATGATTCCTCCGATAGCAATGGGCCTGACGTTGGCCCATCTTCGTAATGAAGACTATAGCTTATGGAGAGAGGTGCAAGCTTTATTTGATCAATTTCGGCAAGTTTTGCTGGATGCCGCCTATCAAGCAACCGAGAAGCGCAGCTAATCGAGTCCGTCCGTCGGGCAGTGCCGGCGTCAGGGTACCCGTTTTTTCCTGCAAATGTTCACGCTTGCGCTATTCGAGTGGGATATATTACCTGCATTATGTACTTTGCCACGGAATCTCTATATCAACTAGGTTTGCAAGACGCTCGTTAGACTCGGCGAACTCGTCAGTCAGGCGTTGAATTGTCTCTTGCCTTGGTTCGAACTTCTCGCTAGCGTTACGCTTTTCCAGGGCAATTGATGGGTCTGGCTCAAGTCCTATAAACGATTGAATAGCAGAAAGACTCGATTCACTGTCGCTGATTAACTTCTCGGTAGTCATCACCAGTATATTTTTTCGATCAATATGAGCGAAGAGTCTTTCCAGCTGTTGAGCGTAATGGCCGCGAGCCATATAAGAATAGTGCTGGTGAGGTCGTGAAACATAGGAGGGGTCAGCCAGAATACGCTGTTCGATACCATCCAATCGATCCGACTCAATATCTAGAGCTTCATCAAGATTCACTATCGATTCGTGGCCTTCCCACACCATATGCAGGTGATGAGAGATTGCTCGCTTGACAGGGTTTCTCAACAACACGATGATCTTGGCATCAGGAATTGCCTGAGCCATGCGCTCGGCACCAGCGGGGTGATACATGTAATAGGGGCTGGCCTCACCGACAATCGCTTTATGTCCAACCCTGGCAGCGTGGCTATCGCGCTCCGCCTGGGTGGCAAAGTGCGCTAGATACCATGCCTTATTCTGGTGATAACTTGTATCGAAATAATGAATACCCTTGGCATTTATTACATTTGGCATCATCGCTGGATGCTTGTTCAGTGCTCTGAACAATGAAGTTGTGCCACAACGTTGTGCACCTACAATTACGAAATCTGGTGGTGGGCGATCTGGTCGGAACTTTCTGGCCGCGACAAAACTTTCCAACGCAACGCGCCGAGTGTTGCGTCGGATTGCACGTAGCACTGATGTTGCAACACCTGTCTGATTAGTATTTGTCATTGCGAATTATATTTAATATGAACGACTATCACAAAGCCCACTTGCTAACACCCTCTTTCAGTGCTGTGCCAAACTTCAAGTCGGTAAGGTTAAGCCCGACGTTTTCTGCAGATTTAAAACGAATAACCATTTCAAGTAATGCAAACAACATAAGTGCTTCTGCATTGTCTGGTAGCAAATCTGCTGATTTCAAATACTTCCGAACCTTCTCAAGCACTCTATCGATATTGATAGATTTAGTGAATGGCTGTGCTGTCTTTTCACATATGGCGAAATGAGCAATATCAATCCCTCTTGGTGAAAGTTTAGTGCTTCTCTCCCAATCCAACGCAGCCAGCCGACCATTTACCATTCCCAGATTAGCACGCGTCCAATCACCATGACTGACACCAAAATCAAAAGTGCTGGTACCCCAGAATCTTTCTATTTCAGCAGCCGCTGACAGTAGTACTTCACTATCTTCATACTCCTCTGCAAATTTTATAATGCGTTTCCAGTACGCACTATCAGCCAAAGCAGAGTTTGTAACCGATGCCGTCATAGCCAACGCACCTGCAGCTGAATGCGCCACGCTGGAATCACGTTTTAAAGGCTTTAGATTAAGCGGTCCTGTAATCAATACGTTTTGATCGTTTGCCCAGATACCGGAAAAAAGCCGCGATGGCATGACCACGGGCATGTCGGTGCCTTCAAATTGTTCGATTATCGCACTCTCGTAAGCTACTAAATCGTTCGTCATGGCATCCGAGCCCAACTTTACGTAGCACAGGGCTTCACCGGAAGGGGAAATCGCCATTGCAACCGTTTTGGCATTGGGCCGTCCGAAACTGACACGTAAAGCTATTTGAAACTCGTTACTACCAATAACATCCGAAATTAATTGCCTGAGGGGAGAAGGCTTTCCGCTTTGCGACATGAGGGACACCCTTGAGCTCATACGCGAAAACGGACCGCCTGCCCGTGAGGCAATTTGCACACAGGGCGAAATGAAAGCAGCTAAGCGACGCCCACCTAAAAAGCTCGACATCGCTGATTGCATCATTGGCCGCGCTGTTGGTAGCAGCACTCGAGGCTCGCCGCCTGCGCATATCATCGTAAATTCCTCGATTGCGCCTGGCTCTGTTCCCTGAACTAACTCAAAACCGGGTTGGTACCCGCCAAGGACCTTCCCGATCTTCAAGAGAGTGACCCTGACCCCTGGGTTTCTGCAATTAGTCAATTTTCTATCTGCGTCAATGTCAATTATATTCAATGTTGAAGTTACTGTACTCTACAGAAAATCTGGTGTTGGTAGTACATTGCGTGGCTCTGCAACAAATCTCTTTCCCGATGACATCAACCTCATCCTGGGTGTTGATTAAAAAATCGCTACGCGCTACTTGAATGCACTCCAAAGCAATACTGATGGTCTGTAAGTTACCAATTATTAACACCTTCGGGTAACTATTACTCACTCATCAAGTAAGCAATTACATACCCATAGGTTACATAGCGGCCAGGGATGGGTTCGAGTTAAATTTGATTTATCGGGAATCTGATTCATTGTTTTAAATCAGATTCATTGCATTTAATTTGATTCATTGGGGTGTCGATATCTATATCGTCAGCCACGAAGGTAACGCGACAGATTTGATCCTCTTCGTTCACAGTGCTTCACGGCGACAACATCCGAATATAAACATCGATGTCTGCATACAATCCTGTGAATAGACGTTCGATAAAAATAACTCCTGCCACTATGCAGAATTCACCGATCGAGTAGTCCGCGCGGACAATATGGGGCTGGAAGCTGCAGCCTGCTGATCGATCACCTAAATTTATAAGTATCAACTATGGCTTTTTTTATGAAACGCACATCTGCCCGCCCTGCTTTCCCCTGCAGCCTGAGCCCTATGGCTCGGCTGCGACTTCTAAAACCGATAAGGTTTGCTGCTCTGTTTTCAAGTCTGTTAGCGGTGGTATCGATCTCCAGCCAGGAGAATGCCTACGCTGATATCGGAGCAACACACGCGTCGCTTGTATCGGAATTCGCCTCCTTCAACACGCCGGGTGTTGTTAATGGCCGAGTCCAGGCCATCGCCATTGATGGCGACATGGTGTACGTTGGCGGCACCTTTACTCAGATACACAATCCACTGGATGAGGGCACTGTGATAGATCAGCCCTATCTTTTCGCTTACAGCAAATCCACTGGCCTCATCATCGAGAGTTTCGACCCACAAGTCAATAACACCGTGCTCGCCCTGGAGACCACTGGCGACCCTGCAGGCGGCGTTTTCGTGGGTGGCTATTTCGGCAATCTCAACGGAAAATTCAGCCGTGGACGTTTCGCAAAAATCGATACAAACGGGGACAGCGTGGTTGGCTTTGACGCAAGGGTTGACGCGTCGGTCAAGAGCATGGTGAGACTAAACGATACACTGTATATAGGCGGAAATTTCAGCAATATCAATTCGACACCGATCGAAAGACTCGCAGCACTCGACACGACTACTGGCACTGTGAGCCCGAACCTCAACATGGATTTCGGCGGCCTGCTTACCACCTCCCGCGTTGACAGAACCAAAGCTGTTCAGGGCGTCGACGATATGGATATCACATCGGACGGAAAGGCCATGGTCATCGTAGGCAACTTCGAGAGTATTGACGGTATCTCCCGTACTCGCCTGGCCTTGATAGAATTGGCTGGTCAGGCTCGCGTCTCAGACTGGAATACAGACGTCTTTGACACAAAATGCCCCTCCTCTATTTTTCCTCAGTACATTCTGGGCATCGATATTTCACCCGACGATAAATATCTTGTCACCGGCACAAGTGGATTTCGTATTACCGGTAATCCAGCTTGTGACACGATAGTGCGTTTCGAAATCGATGATCTAGACAACACCGATGTGCAGCCTAGCTGGGTCAATTACACGGGAGGTGATTCGGTATATGAAGTAGTTGCCACCGATCATGCGGTCTATGCCGGTGGGCACTTTCGTTGGCTTAACAATTACGGCAGCTCATCCACTGCAAGACCGGGTTCCATCCCACGGGCCGGGATGGCAGCGTTAGACCCGCTCAATGGCTTGACGCTACTGGATTGGCAGTCAGATCGTAATCCTCGTGGACGGGGTACTTTCTCCCTGATAGCTGAAAAAGAAGGCCTCTACATGGGCGACGACACAGATTTTCTCAATGGTACAAAGCATCGCAAACTGAAATTTCTGCCGTTATCTACTAACACAATCAGTCGTCCCGATGCCGCAACGTTGCCCACGAGCATCATTACACCCGCTGGTGACAACCTGAACGGCATCAACTTCAACGGCCGCACTTTCGGAACACAGGCGACATTGAACAACTCGCAATGGTCTGACACTCGCGGCGGAGTTTTTGTTGGAGGCAAACTATTCCATGCCGACAGCCAAGGCAGAATGTGGGCGAGTACTTTCGCCGACGGTGGCTTTCAGTCCCGTACCCCGGTTGAGCTCTTCGGATTGGACAACAGCCGATGGAACATTAGTCAGATGAGTGGCATGTTCTTCGACTACGAACAGGGCCGTCTCTACTACACCTTACGAAATGGATCTCGGTTGTACTGGCGAGCATTCACACCATCAAGCCCGTATTTTGGTGAGAGAAGATACATTGCTGAAGATCAGGGCGATATACCCTGGTACGATGTCAGCGGTATGGATGTTGTTGATGGCTATTTATACTTCAGCCGCACTAACGCTTACCTCTACCGCGCTAAAATTCAGGGGGCGGCGGTCGTATCCGGTACCACCGAAGTCATCGGCGGGCCCGCGATCGATGCACGGAACTGGAACAACGATCTATTGGCATTTCTCTCTGACGGAATGCTGATCAGTGAAAAAAATGCCCAGTTCGAATTTAAATCCTCAGGTTCAGATACCAAGAAGCGCTTCCAAAAGTTCGAATTCCCGGTGGCAGCGGGTGAAGAGTTCATTTTACGTCTGCAATGGGATGAACCTAGTGCCGATTTGGTGCTCTTTGTGCGCGATTCCAATAACAAGGAAGTTGCCTTGGATAATTCTGCTGCCAGCTCGCCAAAATGGCTAACCGTACCAGCGGGTAGCGGCGGCACGCACACGGTCTCTGTGGTGATTAACGAAGGTAGCACACCTTTCACTTTGCAAGTGAATCCGGTAGAGGAGCCACCAGCGCCTCGCGCAGACTTCGACTTCACCTCCAGTGGTTCAGACACCATCGGCCGCTGGCAGGTATTCCAATTCGATGTCAAAGCCGGAGAACTGATTGAAGGCGAACTAACGTGGGATGATCCAACGGCAGATGTAAGGATATTCCTGCGAGACGAAACCGGTACACCGATCGTCAACGACATCGATGGCGGCTTGCCAGCAACGGTCTCAGCGATTGCCGAATCCAGCGGCACATGGTCAATCGCTGTACGTGTTGCCAGCGGCTCTGTCACTTACGAAGCTTTGGTCAATACCACCACCGATTTTATAATGCCAGAGGCTCGCGCAGACTTTGAGTTCGAGTCCAGTGGCTCAGACACCGTCCGCAGATGGCAGGTATTCAAATTCGATGTCACCGCTGGAGACCAGATTGAGGGCGAAGTAACCTGGGATGACTCAACGGCCGATGTCAGAATATTCCTACGAGATGAAAACGGTGTGCCGATCGTCAACGACACCGATGGCGGCTTGCCAGCGACGGTTTCAGCAACGGCTGAATCCAGCGGCACGTGGTCAATCGCGGTGCGTGTTGTCAGCGGTAGTGTCAACTACGATGTTCTGGTGAACACAAACTAAACGGTTGTTAATGCAAGCAGACGGCCATCCTTGTTCGGGATGGCCCGATGCGCTAATCCAACAGCTCTTTTGCTTAACAGTCATACACTGACCTCATACAAGATACCGATTAGTATTATGCGTGTATTATCTTCTGCTTGCTTTGTTTGTTGCTTTTTACTATCCAATCCTCTATCTGCTCAAGCTGATGCGATTCATATCGAGGACAGCAATGTCAGCGGTGGCGGATTTCAAAGTGATGTCACAATCTCGGACAACGGACTGAGCGTCTATTCATCGGCTGATGTTTCGGGTATTTTTAAATCCACCGATGGTGGACAACGGTTTGCAAGTTTCAATGAAGGTCTTATGAGTCATAAGGTTGCATCGACCGCAGTGACACCAGACAACAATCAAATCATTTATGCAGGAACTGGGGATAAAGGATCTTCAGGCGGCCTGTTCAGATCTGTTGATGGTGGTGAAACATGGGCGTTAACCGGGGACGGAGACAAAGCACAGTTTGCCGGCAATCATTCTGCCGTTGGCGACCCGGTGCCCGACGGCCATCCCAGGTCGAATGGAGATCTAATCGTTGTAGACAAAGGCAAGAATACTGCAACTCACAAGGACGACATAGTAATAGCTGGCACATACAAAGGTGGTGTGCGTATATTTACACAAGGTGGAGACAAAGAGAAGTCAGCTGTCAACACGTCCGGCTTTGTGCGTTCAATCGCACGGAACCCCTCATTGCCGCATATCGTATTTGCTGCAATTCAATTTCTCGACCCTTCAAGAAACGGAATTTACAAGATTGATTACACAAACTTATCGGCTCCAACATCTTCATTGGAGTATTCAGCTCTACGCCCTGAGGGTTTAAGCGTTTTAAGTAACGGCCATGTATATGGAGCCATTGGTGCTGCAGGAATTGTAAAATATGATGGGAAATCCTGGAGCTTGCAAAACTCCGATCTATCTATTGATAATTCCTATCGTCAATGGACTGCAGTTTCCGGATATGTAGCAGACAATCGAGACGTCGTATATGCAGGTACAACTAACCTTGGTGGTAAGGCGAATGGTCAGAACTACTCTAATATCTGGAGAACCAATAATGGTGGGGGTAGCTGGTCACCTTTAGTAGATGCACAGACCAACGTTTCGATAAAGATCCATGGACAATCCAAAGACTGGTGGTTTCTAACTGATGCCTTCCGTCAGGCAGGACTTGGTCGTACTAACAGCGTAGTGAGTTCTGTGGCTGTGTCTCGCGGAAGCAACAAAGATCTCGTTTACGATGACATTATCTATGTTTCAGGTAGAGGTGGACTTTGGAAGTCGAATAACGGAGGACAGTCATGGAAGCCCGCTGTTAACAATATGCAGGCTACGGTTAACAACAAAGTTGCAGTGAATCCTAACGACCCTGATCAAGTCGTTTTAGCGAATACGGATTACGTCGTACTTGCGACTAATACGGCGCTTGAAAGCGATAATATATCTCGCGATAAGCCTGAGGGAGCTGAGTCAAAAGGTTATGACATTATTTTTGATACAACATCTGATGAGCTTATTCTAGGAGTAGGCGACAGGGACAAGAACAATCCGGGCGGAGGCGAAGTGTATGTAAAATCCACTTCCAAATTAGGCGACGAATCGACCTCGGAATGGACTGATACGAACCTCAGCTCAGTAACCACTTCAAAAAATGGAAGAGTACGGGCTGTATCTTACGGATACCATGATGGTACTTCAGCAACTTCCCAAACAATTCTGGCTGCAGTTGAGGGAGAAGGAGTTTTTAGATTCCACAACGGATCGTGGTCGAAAAGTACCGGCGTAAAGATAGGTTCAACTAAACGAAGTAATTTTGTATGGCCAGATGCCAGTAATTCCGGACATGTTTACTTATTGGATTTGTCAGCTGGTTTATATCGCTCTAGAGATGGAGGGAAAAACTGGAAAAATATATGGCCGATCATGAGATTTAGAAATAACGATTTTTATAAAACTGGATATATTGCTGCAGATGATAAAAATCCATCTATCTTGTATCTTTCTATCCAGGGGGATCGTGGCTCGCCTATAGGTGCTCGCTTCAGGGTTTATAGATTGTCTAGTGCAGATACTGCAATATTTGGTATGCCTGATAGTCCCGGAATCACTGATATTACAAAGCACTCAGGCAATTCCTCTATTAAACGCCCCGGCCCATTAACTATTGGCCCCGACGGACACTTGTGGTTAGTACAACAACAGGATTCCAGGAAATCCGTTAGTGCCGCAATCCATGTCATGAAAAATCCAGCCACAGGCAACTCTTTTACAGATTTAACAACAAACAAATATCGCAATGTGTCCACATCACCCAGTGGAATAGATGTTTCAGGTGATGGGCATATCTATATATCTCAGGACGGAATCGGTGTCGTTAAAATCTCTGTGCCCTGAATTTATAAAATGCGGAGCTAAAAAGATCACACAGATATGACGATATCCTGGGTTCATACCACTCACTTTTGTGCAAAGTATTTTCCATACCCCTTGAAATCCATGCCAAAACCGTGGAAATCCATATCAGCGCATGATTTTGAACTATTAATATCCATTTGCGATATACATACACCAGCCACAGATGCCCCTACCTCGGCTAATCGTGAAAGACCATTGCCAACCAACTTTATCGGTGTTTCATGCGGCTTTACGACATATACTACTTTATCTACCAATTGACTTAATACTATCGCATCGCTGACAACAAGAATTGAGGGACTATCTATGATTATCCTGTCGTAATGACTTCGCAGTGTTCTCAGCCCTTTTGCAAATTTTGCTGAAGCAATCAATTCCTGAGGATTATCAGGAACAGGCCCACTGGTAAGACAATCGAAAGAATTCCATACTGCACACTGTATTGATCCCGGCTTTACTGATTTACCTATTAGCAAATTCGTAAGGCCAACCTCATCATATTGCATACCAATCGTTGCCGCAATAGACGGCCTTCTTAAATCGCAATCAATTAGTAGAGTGCGTTCCAATTGCCCAAATGAATTAGCCAGATTCAGCGCAACAGTTGATTTTCCTTCATTAGGAACCGATGAGGTAACCAGCATGACCTTTAATTTCTTCTCACCACTAATCCAAAGCGATGTCCGGCACGTGTTAACTGACTCAAGAAACGTTCCCGAAGTATCAGCAGCTTGGGAGGTAGTAAGCAGGTTGTCATATCTGCGCTGCGAAATACTTGGTTCCACTTTCGGAATTATTCCCAATATTCTAGAACTCAAACGACTCTCAACATCGGCCTTTGTGTTGACTGTATCATCGAGGTACTCTTTGATAAAAGATACAGCAGCGGCAAAGAACAGTGAGGCAAGCATGACAATGCCTACAATCAGGGCTCTGTCAGGTTTAACTGGATTAGTTGGTATCCATGCTGCTTCAGATAAAATTGCATTAGCCTCGTCCAGGCCGTCGGTGGTTCGGATTTCCGTAATTCTGTCAAACAATCTGTTGTACTGATCACGATTAGCCGCTGCCTCTCTTTTTAACGTATCCAGGGTAACTTTTTGCTGCACCAAACTCTGAACACTGTCCTTGCTCTCGGCAACGCTTTCCTCAAGAGATACAACACGCTGTTGCAGCAGCTGATAATCGTTTTCAAATGCCGCTACTGTACCCTCGATATTTTTGTCCAGCGTAAGGCGTAATGAAGTGATTTTTGACTGGGCATCTATAACTGCCGGATGTTTCTCGCCATAGCGGTTTCTTAAAGATACAAGATCACGCTGGCCTTTTTCCAGATCAGCTTTAGCAGAGCGGACCGCTACGTTATTTTGAACGTAAGGCAGAGTTTCTAATAAATCCGGTGAAGATTTTTTATAGGTTTGAGTCTTAATATATAAATCTCTCGCATCTGACAACTCGCTCTTGGCCTTGTCAAATTCGCTACTCACGAATAACAACTGCCGATCGCTGAGCAGCCCGACATCACCATTCAGATCCATCAGGCCGTTTGCTTTCTTGAACGAGAACAGGACCTCTTCAGAGTCTTCCAGTTTGTATTTTAGTTCCTGAATGCGACTGTCCATCCAATCCGAAGCATTTTCTTTTATTAACTTGCGCTGTTCTGTCGCATTTTCGATGTACTGACTGGCTACCGCATTCGCAACTATCATCGAATACTCTGGATCCGTAGATTTGTAGGTAATGGTAACCAACTTGGTTCTAACAACTGGAGATATACTTAGCGATTTTCTAAACCGATTGACAACATTGTTGTATCCCACATCACCAAGAAGATCAGCCAAATTCATCGCCTCATTCTTTGCTCCATCAGAAAGGGTTGACGTTGAATCTTCATCCTCGGCAGCTGAGGATTTTTCACCCAGTCTAATAGTCGCTAGTCCCTTGGGGGATGCGGGTGCAAGTATTTCACCAAGCTGCTTTTGCGATAAATCATCGCTGTACACCAGGCGTTCTAATACTCGCTCTGTCAGTGCCCGAGATTTCAGGACTGCATATTGAGTGCCGTAGTAGTCAAGCGAATCCTGTTCAGAGGTGACCAGATCTTCAATAGATATTATATTCGCTTTCTGGGATTCCAGAAGCAGCGTAGCACTGGCAGCATAAATAGGTACCGCCAGCAGCGAGTATACGACCGCTGCCGAGGTCATAAGTGCCGTAAAGAATATTATGAGCCACTTGTTTCCAAGCAAGGCATTCCAATAAAACCGAAAATCCAGTTTCTTTTTGCCTACGCCATCTGCGTTCTCTGCATGAGCACTGAGATTTCTTATTTCATTAATGTTTTCAGAATACATTCTACGCCACATGCTAGATTATTAGTTCCAACTGCACTTGTTGTTATCTATGAGACGAGGCTTAATGCATCGAATCACATCCCTTAACTGGTGTCTATATAATTACAGCTAGTATTTGATGTAGCGACCCAACAGCAATAACAAGGATAACAGACGTCTCATAAAACGTGTGATCAAGGTCAAAGTTATGCCTATATATGGTGAAATAAGGTTATTAGTACGAGAGATTTTTCAGATTTTTAGGTTCATAATTTGAATTTTTGTACATTGGCTCCCATTTTTTTCATGAACACTACTGTGCAGTGAATGGATGATTATTTGTGTCGACTTGCCAACTATTTTTACCAACAAAGAAGCAGAAAACTATAGTTCTTCGACATTAATCGGCGGCTTTTCACCCATAACTACTGCAGCCGCTCCCGCGGTATACGCTCATAAATCTGGGATATGTGCTCGCAATTAGGGTACGTGAAATAATAATGTATGCATTTCGGTTATTCCTGCGCCTGTTCGGCGGTTGAATAGCCCGCTATTCATCGTTCTCACGCCTTGCTGGACGAGCACCTGAGCACCTGAGATGCTCAATTTATTATGGGACGGACCCTAAGCGGAATACTCTAGAATGCTACGATGACGCTCGAAAGAAGTTTGAGTAGATTCTCAGGAGACTTATCTGCAATCGATGGTTAACGATATATGCGATAGCTATATTCTGTGTTGCAATGGTAAATGCTGTTGATACAGCTGCTCCATAGACACCATACTTGGCAACTAGCACGAGAGCAAGCAAGAGACCTATCACGGTAACAATCATCGAGGTATTTCGAACATCTTTTTCAAATCCACTCATGATAAGCAGCTTGCCGCAAGGCCCGGTCAGCCCATTTACTAACTGGCCACATACCAGTATCGAAAGTAGGCTGGCGGCCTCTACGTATTGCTTGCCAAATATTTCAAGCACGTTGCTTCCAAAAATAATTATAACGAGGAAGATAGACGAACATACCGCTGCCAAAAGCTTTAGTGAATTGGCCAGAACCTCCTCGGTTTTTTGAATTTCACCCTTATGATAAAGCGCTGCGAATTTAGGCGACACTACCATATTAACCGCTGTGAGTAGCATCGGCACGAGTAAGGCTATTCTTGTAGCTATGGCAAGCAACGCAAGTTCGGCTTCTGCTACATGCACGGAAGAGATAAATTGAGCGCCCCACTGGTTTAGCTGCTGCGCGATAATTATCATCCACAACGGCAGTGAGGTCCGATACACTTCCTGATAGTCTACATTTTTTAGTCGAACGTTTTTCCATTCAGCTAGTTTTATTCCCCTCATCGAATATAGGGATAGAGCAATTGTTATCTGTATAAGCAGGGTGATGTAACAAGCAACAGTGAAAAACGCAATTACTTCATTAACTTCGTGTGGCGAATAAAACCAAACGAAAACAGAAAATATTATGTAGTGAAGAGAAGTGTTTGTGAAAGCACCGGTGAAAACAAATCCTGACGCATGTAAGGAATGTGCCAATATACCCAGCAATGCAACTGCAATGCTAGCTGGAAAAATAAGCAAGAGATAACTCATGTACTTATATGTAACGACCCAACCAGAAGCATATAGTAAAAGGTAAATCAGAACGCTTCCGATAATGCATGCTAATGCACTTACCAATACGATTGACAGGAACTCTGGGTAGCTTCGCTCATCTAGAAAAATGGCACATTTTTTTATGACAAAATTATCGAGTCCAAGCGTGAGCATGTGTGAGAAAAAAATGGCAAAGCCAAGACTCAGAAAAAACAGACCACTGTTGCTGATAGACAGATTAGAAGTAATAGAGTAGGCGGCGCCAAGAGCACTCGCAGCACCCAATATACGCCCAGAAAAACTACGAAAAGCAGCCCCTAAAAACCCGCCCATTTATATTACTTAAAGTTTTTTATGTTGCGAGAAAGCAGAAAGAATGCCTTGGGATAGTCGACTAAATAGCGCAAAATAGTGGTTGGCTCTCTATACATGCGATAGGCGAAACGCAAGTTTAACATGTCCATCCACTTTGGATAATAGTGCCCGCCACCCAAAGCAGTTTGATGAATGAAGCCACCACAGGTATATATCCGCCCCTGGAAACCAAAGTCCATGAGAGCAATAGCTACCTCTTCCTGTTTTACAGCACCCATTCCGATAACAATATAATCATAATTTGACGCAGCCAGCGAACTGAGGGTCTGCGATAAGTCCTCAGCACCATCGAAGTACCCAGATCGGCCATCCAGGCTAATCTCAGGAAACATGTAGGTCATTCTTGACAGGAATTTGTCATTTGAGGCTTGATCAGAGCCTAATATGAAACCCCGTTGCGCTTCGTCTTTTGCATCACTGAATACGAGGCTGGCAACTGATGTGAAATCAAAACTTTGCCGCTGGATCTCCGGGCCACGAAACACAAGATTCAGAAATATCTTTAAACCTACTCCATCGATACAAATTTTGTCGAATTTGTTTAAATCCAATTTGGAATTATGTATTTTAAGAAGACTGTACGGGTTAATGAAGGTTACGGTTCTGGCTTCAGTAAACTCAGCAGTGTCTGTACAAATTTTATTTCGACTTAACACGCTTACGAACCCCTACTTGGTGAACCATTCCAGGTATACATCATGGATAGCGGCAGGCTGCCACATATTATAAGTGCTACATTGAACTGGCGTTAATCAGACCTGAATGACTTCTCACATCTATTTAGCCAGCTGTAGTTCTATTTATTCTCACTGATCAGACGCTTAAGAAGGTTTTATAGTCAGCGAGCGTGTCAATATGCACTCCGATTAGTTATTCCGCAGGTCGGGATTTGTGAATTCAGTAGGCATTTTTGTTGAAGAAACCTACAAAAATTGTTAGAAACAATATTTTCAAATCCAGCCACGGTGACCAGTTTTTGATGTATTCCAGATCATATCTCAAGCGTTGCTGCATTTTGAAAACTGTATCAGTTTCTCCACGCCATCCTTTTACTTGCGCCAAGCCAGTAATTCCAGGCCTGACTTTATGCCGTAGCATGTATCCCTGGATTTCATGCCTCCATGATTCGTTATGTGCAACTGCGTGAGGACGCGGCCCAATCAGTGACATAGTCCCATTTAAAACGTTTAATAATTGAGGCAGTTCGTCCAACGACACATTTCTGATAATTCTGCCAACGCGAGTAATTCTGGCATCATACCTGGTAGCTTGCTGGACGGCGTTATCTGAATGTACGAGCATACTTCTAAACTTGAATATCTCGATCTCTTGACCATCAACGCCGTAACGTTTCTGACGAAACAAAGCCGGCCCAGAGGATTCTAGTTTTATCAAGAGTGCGATAACCATCATCGGTACACCAAAGACCGCCAAAGCCAGTGATGCCATCAGCACATCGAATACTCGTTTAAATTGATTAGCAGCCAGCGATAAAGAGATCTCCGACACGTTTACAATATCGGTATTGCCAAAACGTGTAACGTCTCCTTTTAGAAGTCTCTCGGTATATTGATCGGGAACTATGCATACATCCACAGAGCTATTGATTAACGCCTCCGATACTTCCTGGACAACTCGCGATTGATTTTCTGTCGCCGTGATCCAGACCTGTTCTATCGCTGCTCCGCGTTGCCGCTGATTTTCAACAAAAACTGTCAATTGCCTGGCTGTACTTTTCAGAGAATCGCAAGAGTCCACAGCTTCTGCCGAATAAACGGGAAAGTTAAATACTTTCGCTAGTTTAATGTTCGAATGCGACAGATTTCCAAGGTCCGTTATCACTGGAGCAAGGTCTGAAGAGTTTCCGAGGATAACAATGTTTCTACTCTTTGAACTATTCCTTGCCATTAACGCCAGGCTACCCAGAATTCTTACGCTGCCAAGTGACACCAGGGATAACACCATTGACAAGGTTATCCAAACCCGTGAAACATCCTCCGCAGTTTTCGATAGAAAAGCAAATAATCCAATGGAGGCAAACGCGAAAATCCAGCAAGCCGCAAGGTGTGTTAATTCTGTATTGAGGCGTCGTAATTTTTTTGTACAGTACATGCCGCCGACAAGGAGAGACAAAGACAATAAAACCAAAGCACTTACCAACGCAACACTTCTATAGGAGGATAAATTCAGATTGCCTAGATAAACCAAATGTACTGTTACAAAGCAAAGCATTGTCAGTATTGTGTCTATTGCTGCATGACTGCGCGGCAAGTCTGGCTCATGAATTAATTTAAACCTTTCAAATAAGGAATTGAATTTGTTTTCATCCGCAGGCTCACTTAAGCTCTCAAGATATGAGTTATCGAGGGCTAAATTGTCTTTTGACGTGTATTTACTCTGTCCGTCAACATGCTTGCTAACTTTCGTTCCAAAATCGGCTAGTTCAGCAGGAGCTACAGATGGTTCTATACGTACTTGTCTTGCAGCCGTGTTGATCTCTAGATCCTCCACACCATTCACTGTTTTGGGTATCCTGTTATATATTTATATAAAAGTTCAATCACCAGCCACATCGACGTGTCCGTGCTTATTCACTCGGTTATGTCAGACTTGTATTTTAGAGCACAAAGTAACTGTGGATATCTGGAACAGCATTTTCATAGGTTACATTTGGTAGTACAACCATCCGATTGGGATTCGTGTCACAGTACTCTCCTGTTTGAATGCAGCGGTATTTGCGTTTCTAGAGCTGGTAGCAGTATTTGACTATTTGTTGGATGGCGAAAACATTTCATCTGCCGTTAACTTCAACTGTAGAAGGTTTAATAACAGCGATTCTCAAGTTGCATTATCTTAAAAATTTCGTGAAAAAATTCCTGAAAAATCACGTCAAAATTACGACACCTATCAATGTGGATGCATTAGAAATGAGATTGTAAAATGAGTCGTACTGATTGACATCAGTGCAGAGATCAGTGTCAAGGAATATGGCTGTGCCATGCTCAATACTAAACTTTTGTTAATTCCAACAAGAACCCTGTACGCATCTTGCGCTAACTGATAATTAACTGATTCCTGATCACAAAACCTGACGTGTACAGGAGTCTTGACATATCAAAGTCATAAACCGAACGTTGGCTTGTTCTGTTAAAAATTGTCTGAAATATTCTTTGTTGATCTGCAGCTTCAATCGTTCGTTACATCTCGCAATCACAGGGAATAAATCATTCTCTAACTTGTTGTTGCCCATTATCTAAAAATGTAAACTATGGAAGAGTTGAACTTAAAGACCAACAGCACGGCAGATGTTGAAATAGTGTTCGTGGGCGGCTGGGGACGAAGCGGCAGTACACTGCTTACAAGAATGCTTGCAGAAGTGCCCGACTTTGTTGCGGTTGGTGAGGTTCGAGATGTCTTTCTTCGCGGTATTATCGAAGATCGAGTTTGCGGGTGCGGTGTGCGATTCAGTGCTTGTGATTTTTGGCAGGCCGTAGGCGACGATGCATATGGCGGCTGGGATCAATTGTCCATATCGCGCATCAAAGAGTTGCGCGTTAAAACTGACAAACCATGGCATGTACCTGCACTCGTCAAACCGGGATTGCGCAACGCCACTGACGAGGCCGTTGATGAATACGGTGAACTACTCTTATCCCTCTATCAATCTATTCGAAAAATCACTGGTTCGCGTTTCATAGTTGATGCCTCAAAAATAGCCTCGTATGGAGCTATTCTGCAGCGTACAGAAGGACTATCGCCCAAGTTTATTCATCTTGTTCGAGACCCTCGCGGTACCTTGAATTCGTGGATGAAACAGGTTCGTATGACGGATGATCTTGACAAGGCTCGCTATATGCCTCGGTACAACACCGGATCAGGCGCTGCAAGGTATGTGGGTTACAACGCCGAGATGCACGTGGTGGCGAGAAAATCTCCGCACATACTTATGAAGTATGAAGACCTTGTTCTCCAGCCAGAGGCTAAAATCAGGGAGATTTTAAAATTGGTTGATGCGCCTGATGAGACTGATTTATCTCACTTTATCGGTCCTGACGGGGTTAAGTTAGGTGTAAATCATACTATTGCAGGTAACCCAATGCGCCACCAGTCTGGCTGGATCCCGCTTCGCTCAGACGACTCCTGGCGGGAGAAGATGTCCAGGCGCAGGCAGTTAGCTATTGCAGCGATGACTTTCCCACTCATAAAAAAGTACCAATATCAGATACGTACTTCTAACTGAATAATGGCACTGCAGGCTTCGTTTATCCGAAATACTTAAATAGCAATAGATAAATTTATTTTTCACAATGGTTGATATCGAATTTTCCGGGATTTTGAATGACAGATGACAATTTAAAAGTTGACTTTTTCTGTGTTGGAGTCGCGAAAGCCGGAACAACCACTTTGCACGATCTGCTCTGTCTGCAAAACAATATATCTCTGCCGCAGAGAAAAGAGACCAACTACTTCAGTTTTGGTATTTTGGGAAAGCCGTCCTTTACAGGGCCGCTTGACAATTCCAGCGTTAATGAGCCAACCGTTACCTCGCTGGAAGAATACATCAATGAATTTGACTTCAAACATGGGTCATTGGTCGGTGAAGTCTGCCCTTCTTATTCGCTCGACGGAGCTGCTGTCAATATTTATAAACACAATCCGAAAGCAAAAATAATCATTCTATTAAGAGAACCTGTCAGCCGTGCCTATAGCAATTATCAACACTTGGTGAGAGATGGCCGAGAACCCTCAAGTTTTGAAGAGGCTTTGGCTGCTGAAGATGATCGACTGGCAGAAGGGTGGGAGTGGTTTTGGGGATTAAAGCGCAATAGTTTGTACTTTGATTTTGTTAAAAATTACATGGATATCTTCGGCGAAGAGAATGTAAAAGTCCTGTTATTCAACGATTTCGTGAAGCATCAGGAACAACACTTGAAAGAGGTTTTGGATTTTATTGGACTGGATTCCGCTGACGTTGTTTTTGAAGAAATCAGTTCGAATAAATCAGGGGTTGTTTCAGATAAATGGAAACATGCACATAAAATTTTACTCTCGGAGGGAATCGTGAATTCTGCGTTGCGCATTATAATTCCCCCTAAGTTTCGCAAAAAAATTGGATTGCTATTTAAAAGTTTTTCTACTGTTAAAGGTACTGTTTCGACAGAGACTAAACTCCGACTTTCTCAAGAATTCTCTACTGATCTAGTTCAATTGAATGCATTGGTAGGTGGCAAAGTTAGCGATTGGTTGAGAGAAAAAAATGTTCCATAAATTACTCATCGCGTATTTTGGAGCGTTTTTTCTCTTTTGGTTTCTCGGTATTGATCAGCTTTATTTCATAGTAATATGTTTCGCTGGATTTTTTACTTATCTATCTACAGAGGAGCCAAAACCTGCGCGTGAGGTGTGGTTTTTCGCGTTCTTCGTTTTCGCTACATTTTTTTCAGTTTTACAAATTACTACTGCCGATCGGTACGTAACTTATATAAGAAACCAGGGCGTGTACATATCGATACTATTTATTATGGTTTCTGCGACATTCGCATCGGCAAGGAAACCTGACACAACGGATAAGTTGTATTTTGCGCTGCTGATTTTTTCAATACAGTGCTCGATAGTGGCTTTTTTTGCAAGTAGCGGTTTTTCTATTTCATTTAAATCAGTCGCCGGTTACGTCATACCGGACATGGGGTCGAAGTATATAAGTGGAATGTTGAATAAAAATTCAATACAAGCAGAAGCCTCATGGTTTTCTAAAGGTTTCTATCGGCCAAGAGGGTTGATGATGTACCCGAACACCATGGCAGGAGTACTTGCTTCGACTATGGCTATAAAGGCCTATTTTATTTATAAATTTTGGAGAGATCAACTCAAAGTATTCTCAATACTTTGCCTTATCTTTATCTATATGGATATTTTCAGTATTTATTCTTCTTTGAGCCGAAGTACCTGGATCGGTATGGCAATCGCGCTTGTGGCTTTTCCTTTTGCATTTAAAACTAATATCACGGCCAAACTTCTACCAATATTAGTAGGTGTTGTCGTGATCGGCTTCTTGTTTTTAACAGGACTAAGCGACGGTATAGAATCCAGACTCGTTGATAAAACCCATTCCAACGAAGGCCGTGGATTGAACTACCTATTGATATGGCAAGAGACGACATCTTCAATTGACAAGATGCTTTTCGGGCATGGAACACAAATAGATCATTGGATGCTGAATATTCCGCTGGGTTCACATAGCACCTATCTGGGAATATTTTTTAAGTTTGGGGTGATAGGGTCTATTTTCTTTCTGTTGTTTTTATTCTTTCTTTACAGACGGGCCTCTAACTTAACAGCAAGTGTCAGCATGCTAAACTCTAGTGGTGGTAATTACATCCGACCCTATTTTTTATGCTTTGCGCTTATTACCCCTATCGTTCAAATGGCGTTTATCGAGGTAGATGTAGATCTGAGTTATGCGTTGTACTTTTCGGTGGTAGTCTACCTGATTGGGCAAGAATGCATAATCGTAGAGGACCGACTTAATGGCTTGTCCGAAAATACTATGGAAGAAAGGTATCGAGTAGCTGGTTATTCGGGCACTCAATCTCCCATCCCTTCGTCAACATAGTCGTTCTCCAAGGGCTCGGGAAGCAATCTGATGGCAGGCACAGTATCATAGTCCACCATAGGTTATAGTCATACCACCCTTCAAACTGTACATGACGTACCGGTCAGGAAGACAGCTACTCAATCAGTAACTGAGCGCTGTAAGCTATGAGAATGTACGTATGAATAAACACCAGGAATTCACGCTAAGCGTATCGCAGCACGTCGCAACACCTTGTGATATTGAAGCCAGCTTGACGCGCATTGAAAAGCAATTGACACAATGCACTGCCAAGAACTCAGATCTTTTGCTGGTTCCCGAAGCCAGCCTGACAGGCTACAACATTCAGGCCAGCGATGCCGCTGCGCTCGCTATCCCCAAAGACAGTGATACCACTGACAGGCTAAGAACCCTGTGCCAGCAACAACAAACCGCATTGGCTTATGGCTATATCGAAAATGATCACAGCACATTGTACAATAGTGTCCACGTTATCGATGCCCAAGGCAACAGTGTTGCCCATTATCGGAAGACGCACCTTTGGGGAGATCTTGATCGACGCCTGTTTGAAGCCGGTGACAGTTTTTCTGATGTCTTTGAATTGAATGGCTGGCATCTGGGACTGCTGATTTGCTACGACGTTGAATTTCCCGAGTGTGTTCGGCATATGGCGCTGCAAGGTGCTGAATTGTTGCTGGTACCCACAGCCTTGATGACGCCATGGACGTTTGTAGCCGATCATATGATCAGAGCACGTGCCGCCGAAAACCAGCTGTACCTGGCGTATGCCAACTACTGCGGTCAGGAGAACGCCATTGAATATGTTGGACTCAGCGCTATCATTGATCCGACAGGGGAATTGCTTGCAAATGCAGACGATAAACCCCAAATGCTGACTGCAAGCTTGAAAAAAGACATGATCAAGACGATTCGCGCAAGCGTTCCGTACCATGCCGACAGGCGCCCCGATCTATACCGGAAACCCATATGAGCACCCGTTCTGGCGTGAGTGTTTTCGGGCCGGACTTCCCGTTTGGCTATGATCATTGGATACAGCACGAATCAGGACTGGGAAGCATGCCAGACGTGCGCCACGGCGAGACCATTGCCATCATCGGCGCAGGCTTATCAGGCATGGTGGCAGCATTTGAGCTGATGAAACTGGGGCTGCGACCATTGGTGTTTGAAGGCGGACGCATAGGCGGCCGACTCCGCTCACAAGGCTTTGCTAATGCACCCAACACCATTGCCGAGCTGGGCGGTATGCGCTTTCCTGAATCCGCTACCACATTGAACCACTATATAGATTTGTTGCAACTTGAACGCCGTGCGTTCCCAAACCCACTGACCCCGGCCGCAGGCACAACTGTCATTGATCTGGAGGGTACGCCACTGCTGGCGCGCAGCATCGCAGACCTGCCACCACTGTTTCAGGAAGTTGCTGATGCCTGGCGTGATGCGCTGAATACCCACGCACATTTCAAGGAGCTACAGCAAGCCATTGCACAGCGCGACGTGGAGACTATAAAGCATCTGTGGAATCCGCTAGTGCGGGAATGGGATGATCGTACCTTCTACGATTTTCTGGCAAGCTCCAGAGCATTTCGCCAATTGAGCTTTCGGCACCGCGAGGTATTTGGTCAAGTGGGTTTTGGCACCGGTGGCTGGGACTCGGATTTTCGCAACACCATGCTGGAGATACTGCGTGTTGTACTGACAGAATGCGATGATCACCAGCACTACATTGTCGGGGGCGCCGAACAGATACCACGTGGCCTATGGGCTATGACACCCACATGCGTACACTGGCCAAAGGGTACCTCTGTGAGCAGCTTGAATCATGGGGCAACACGCAGCGGTGTTTGCAGGATTGAACGCGTCGACGAGCACACCTTACGAGTTACTGACAACTACGCTAATCAATATGAGGTTCCTGTCGTGCTGACGACCTGTCAAAGCTGGTTGTTAACCACCAGTATAGAGACGGATGAGTCGCTGTTCTCGCAAGCACACTGGATGGCGCTGGATCGCACCAGCTACATGCAATCCGCGAAAACTTTTGTCATGGTTGATCGACCCTTTTGGAAAGATATTGACCCCCAAACCTTGCAGCCATGCATGAGTATGACCCTGACTGATCGCCTTACTCGCGGCACCTATCTGTTTGACAATGGCGATAACCAACCTGGCGTGATCTGCCTGAGCTATACATGGATGGCCGATGCCTTGAAGATGCTGCCGCTCTCAGCGCCCGAGCGCGCAAGACTGGCACTGGATGCCCTGCAGAAAATCTACCCCAGGCTGGATATTCGCAGCCATGTGGTCGGTCACCCCATGACCATCTCCTGGGAAGCAGATCCTAACTTTCTCGGGGCTTTCAAGGGTGCATTGCCTGGACACTATCGATACAACCGCCGCATGTTTAGTCACTTCATGCAGCAAGAGTTCTCAGCCTCCCAGCGTGGGATTTTTATAGCAGGTGATGATGTTTCGTGGACACCAGGCTGGGCAGAAGGTGCGGTACAAACTGCCCTGAACGCTGTGTGGGGAATTACGCATCATCTCGGAGGTAGAAGCTGCAACGATAATCCAGGACCAGGGGATCTATTTTCGCAATTGAAACCTGTGGATCTGGATGACTGAGCAAATCCTGTCGAGACAATAGAACCTGCCCATACACCGCTCGCAATTGGCCTGCAGCTCAGCTACTGCTAAGCTCGGCTTACCCTGTTCATCAGATCCAGTTGCTGCCCAAATCCGTCTTCATTCATTCCTTCTAACAAGGCTCGCTGAAAGAATGCCGCTTGAGATTCTGGAGCAAGTCCATTAATCGGAGGATTAAGATCAAGGTTCGTCGGAAATGCATACCCTTCAGCAGTTGCGGCGATTGCTGCGGATAGCTCGGCAACACTCAACCTACTTTCGGCTAAGGCTTGAACAGCGTGAGGGAACGCCAGCCTGCACATCCTGTCTCGATCTACTGACTCCGTGGCGCGGCCAAATGCAGAAGAGATCTGCAACAGATTGACAAGCCGGTGAATGCCTTGACTCGTATTCGCCCCTGCTGCATGAAACAGTGCAGGATTGAAAAAAACAGTATCGCCTTTGGCCAGCGGCAACTGCACATGGCGCTCTTCAAACTTCGCTCGAAAATCGTCTCTGCGCCAGGCCACATAGCCAGGACGATAGGCTTGCGAGAATGGCAGCAGTTTCGTTGGACCACTGTCTAAAGGCATATCACAATGTGCAATGGCCCCTTGCAGTGTGAGCATTGGCGAGACATCGTGGATATGCACTGGATAAGATGCACTGGCGTCGGCTGTTTGAAAACCCAGATGGTAATCGCGATGCGGCTGTTGCGAAGCACCTCCAGGGTGCACCAGATTCACCTGAGCCGTCATCTGATAGTCAGCTCCTAGCCACGCTTCGCAAATAGTAGCAATAGATGTATTAGCAAAATAATCCATGTGCACATCCGGCGCGTTTTCGCAGAGCTTCTGGAGTGAGTTCCAAATCCTGTCGTTGCTACCTGCCGCTGCAAAGTGATCGGCACCGCCACCCATGCTCTGCTTTTCTTCCGCGATAATGCGCTCAAATATGCAGGTTGCCTTATCGAGTACCGACGTGTCGGCATAGGTATTTTTAAGAGCCACGACTCCAGCCCCGACGCGAAGAACGCGCGCCCACTCTGCCATGATTTGTCTGCGAGATTGATGTTCTTCGAGAGCTGGACGCAACTTCTGCATATCGTAAACGGGAATGTTTTTTTCGATTGCAGAGGCGTAAGGCACGTCATCGGCACGCGTGTTTTGGTCAATGAGTGCGGTAAATTCCTGCAGGTCACAGGTCTCGGGGTCGTAATAGCCAGCAATCGACTCGCCACGCTCTTTCATAACAATTCCTCCAACTTTAATATCAGGATAGCGCGATTGGCGTTATATTGACTACGGAAACACATCAGAAACACATCAGATGACGCATCGCTTTCCTATTAAAGTGATCGCCCGGCAAGCAGGCTTGGGAACAGCAACAGTCGATCGGGCACTAAACAAACGGGGCTATGTTAGCCCTCAGACTAAGCTTCGTGTGTTCGCTGCCATTGAAGAACTAACCGGGCAAGAGACCCAACTCGCCGCCCGAGGCAGACAGCTGTTCTTTGATGTCGTGGTTGAGGCGCCAGTTCGTTTTAGTCGCGAGGTGAAGATGGCCGTAGAGGCTGTGCTTCCCCAGATGGAAACAGCGGTTTGTCGATCTCGCTTTGTGCTGCAAGAAATCATGCAAGAGGATGAAGTTGTTGATGCTCTGATGCGCATAATGAAACGCGGCAGCCACGGTGTCTGCCTTAAGGCGCGAGACACGCCCAAGATCAGAGACGCGGTGAACAGTTTGTCTGCGAACAATATTCCGGTTGTGACCCTGGTGACGGATATTGGAGGCACTGAGCGGCGTGCCTATGTGGGCCTGGACAACGCTGGCGCCGGACGTGTTGCTGCATACCTTTTAGCAAAGACTGTCGGCGATGTTTCCGGATCGGTCTTGGCTACACGCAGCCATAAGCGCTTTCTGGGAGAAGAGGAACGCGAGACAGCCTTTGTCGAGACTCTGGCAAGCCAGTGTGCGCAACTGCGAGTTGTTGCAGTTCACGGTGGCAGCGGCGTCGATGTTGAAACACCCGGAATCCTGAAGCGTGTTATGAATGGCATCCCCGATCTGTGCGCAGTGTATTCTATGGGTGGCGGCAATCGCTCAATCCTGGATACGCTCAAGCACAACGGACTTACCCCTGATGTGTATATTGCACACGACCTGGATCAGGAAAACCGAAGTTTGATTTTGGAAAAACGGCTGGATTTTATTTTGCATCACGATTTGCATGCAGACATAAAAAACGCGTTGCATGCATTCCTTGCCTATCATCGAATTTCAAAGCAATGGGGGGATGCGACTCTTTCGACGGTTCAGATTCTGACTCCTGAAAACATCCCTGCGTAAAGGCCTTGACGACTGCTATCGCTTATGTACTCAGGAACAACTAATCATACAATCTGATAAGCCCTTCTCTGAGCAGCACCGCTATACAAAATTTCAGAGCAGTGAAGTTGACGGCTTCCTGATCAGCGATACTGACAGCATCCTTATCGTAGCGAGGTCGGTTGACCCTAATGATTTGACTATGCGGCGGCAGGGGCGACGTTCTAACAAGATCTACGCTGAGTTAGAAAAGCGGCCAGGGATTGCCCCTGACCACGACTCTCAATGACGTTCTATTTAAAGCGAAAGCTATTCTGGAATTTCGTCCAGGGGATGGTGAATGGTTTTGAAACACCATTCTTGCTAGCTATCGTCACCGTTGCACTCGATTCATCTCCGCCATCTGCATCAAATACCAACGAGCTGCTGTCCAACTGAGAGAAAATTTTGATCTTGCCGCGATTGAAGTATTGTTGAACGGAAGAGTCCACAATATCAAGGCCATCGTTGAGTTCTACGCCAGTTGACGAGTTCAAGCCCGGCAGCCCCATGATGAACACGCCAACTGTCTTGGCGGAACGGTTTACCACACTTGGAGAGCCACGCCTGAGAACAAAGTCGTACTCATTGCTCGCGTTGCCAACAAGCACATTGGTATCGCCTGGACCCTGATATGAGTATATCAAATTATCAACATCCACCAGATTCTGCGCGTCAACCGATGATGGTTTGTCGCTAGTGATTTGGCGGTACTCTCCTCTGATGCTGATGCGCTCATCAGTGCCGGTTAATACCAGGTAGTCCTTGAAGCTGAGCTCTATGGATTCATTGTTGCCTTCAGGCAGAAATCTCACCACATCGCCATCAATGAGATCATCACCGATCTGACATGAATCGTAACTGTGGCTGTATCTCTGTGCGCTCAATCCCTCGGTACTGAAATTTTCGTACAGTGAGCCACCGTTGCTACAGGAGTAGGTACGTTCTCGTGTGGTGTTATCAGGATTATCTGGTCGGGCTTCGCTAACTATGCTCAAGCCTGAATTGTCAAAATCAATACTTCCCGCAGAGATCATGCGACTGTCATAAGCGGTACCGTTAAGCACTTTGAAAACTTGACGAATGAGTGACTCCGCGTTTGCAGCATTGATTTGTTGCCCATCAATGGGTGCCACTGGACCTGCTTTAACTTCCACGTTAAATCGCTCACCGCTTGTGTGGTTTATGACTATGAATGTTCCGGGCTGCACTTCGCAACGTGTGCCACCTTCACAGAGGCTTACAAGCGTCTCTGCATTTTGTACTTGATACCAACCATCATCCGGCCAGAAGATGGTGTAATCGCGCACTTTGACCGAACCGCTTGACGCTTCTCCGACAAACACATTTGTGCGCAGATTAAGGCTGTGGTTAATGACTACGTACTGCCCATTGGCAGGTACGCTGCAAGAGGCTTCACCATTACATATTTCAGCATAGGTGTTGCCATCAAGCACTTGATACCAACCATCAACTGACCAGCTAATGGTTTTACCTGAGATTGATAATGTGCCAGGGAAAGACTCTGGGGTGATCGCTGTGCGTGGCGAGTCTCCAACAGAGATAGTAGACCGATTTCCTCCACCATCGAAGAATCGATCGACAAAGTAGTCTCCATCCTCGACGTCACAAGATCTGCCACCCTGGCAGATAATCTCGTAGGTATTGGAATCCTGCACCTGATACCAGCCATCATCCGGCCATGTTATTGTATTTCCCGACAGTGTGACCTCTGCATAGGAAACGAGTGGTGAAGCAACTAAGGAAGCTGCCAGAACACTTTTTGCAAATGGCCCAAGGGAGTATTTGTTATGAGAACTCATATGCAAATACTTACGGCTTTTGTGCGTAAACATTGTCTATCGATGACCTTAATAATTAACGAGCAAAAATGGTATCGCTAGACATGATTTATTATGGGAATAAATACCCAAGTTGCGAGCTGTGCACTGAGTAAAATTACCACTCGGCCGCCAGGACAAATTAGTATCGACTCGACAATTTGTCGTATCTGAAAAAGCGGTTTCCGACGGGTTTGACTACCAACCCTGTATTGTTCTTATCAGAGTAATATCAGGTTAGGCTGCTTCTGCCTCTTCAAACCGCCCCCGATACTGAGCGGCCGCATAAGTCGACATCACATCAATCGGAGTCAGGAATCCTGCCTTGTTGTAGTCGCGAACTTGCTGTTGTGTCAGATACTCTGGCATGGTCAATAATTCCTGCAAATGAGCTTGGTGAGCAAGAACCGGCTAGATCAATTACAGATGACGGGTAGTTCAGCTGCTGCGCGTGTTGTCAGCAAGGTGGCACCATCGGTACCCACCACAATGTTTTCCTCATGTACCATCATTAGCCCATCTCCATAAGATAATGATGGCTCAATCGTCAGCACCATATTTTCCCTCAATTCGGTTTCATCAAACGCCGCATGCGAAGGTTGTTCGGTAAGTTGCATTCCCAACCCATGTCCAAGGCGTCCAATATCTCCGCCTACATCGCTCATTTCTGACAATACTGCTGTCATGGCCAGAAAGAGGTCACGGCTTGTATTACCGGCTCGCGCGGCCTCTATACCCGCCTGCGTTGCGCGCCACAGTACATCATAGGCGCGCATTGCCAGATCATCGGCACGCTCAATAGCCCAGTTGCGGTCGAAGTCGCAAAAATACCCATCCCATGTGCAACCGGTATCCATCATAAGCACGTCTCCAGCTCTCAGCGCTCGGCGCGACGGTGGTGAAATCACATCAGAGTAACCGCCTTGATCGGCTGCACCAACCAGATAAGGGGCGTCGTCAGCACCCAGGCCGATCGCTGTACGACGAAACTCGCGAAAGAGCTCCTCCAGTGGATCACCCACTGCAATGAAGCCTGGCGCCTGTCCAAAAGCGGCAGACCCGATAGCGCAGATATACCCAAGTTTCTCGATTTCCGCTGCCGACTTGATCATACGCAAGCCCTGTACAAGCGCTGTCGCATCGACAATATCCAGACCTGGCAAGGCGCTCATTAACCTCTCCCAGTCTCCCAATGGCATGCGTAGCATCGTCTCATGCCCTTTCATGACGCCAAGACGAGCACCACGATCCGCCAGTGGCAACAACAAGTCGGTCAGCAAGCTGACGCCATCATCATCGGGGGCAGGAGCACTCCATGTTCGTACATCGTTCAGCCAGCTTTTACGCATGAGTTCAGCCCCGATTGCCGGGATCACAGCAACCGGCTTGCCACTGCCTGGTATGAATACGAACCAGGGTCGGGTTGGGCTTTGCCAGAACAGTGTCTGAAAGCCGGTAAAATATCGTACTTCTGGCTCTGTCGTCAGCAATAGACCATCAAGGTTCAGTTGTGCCATCTGCTCCTGCGCCTTTTCCGTGCGCATACGAAATTCATCTTCATCAAACCCACGAGCAGGCGCTCGATCCTGTAAATTTCCTTGCACGCCCATAAACGCTCCTGCTTGGTTGACGGTGGCATGAACAGTAAGCTCTCAGTGTTGCATAAAAGTATTGCATAAAAGTGTTGCATAAAATTCTGGCCGGAACTTTTGAATGCTGATCCTGCGCACGTCTGGCTGCACGACTTGATCGTGACAGCATCCAAAGTACATGAGTCAGAGCAATGCGTTTTCTGATTGGATTGTGTACAGAGCATCGGTAGTCAAAATCAGGAGTCGTAGGGCTCAACTGATATAGGATCAATTGCTCTTGCAAGCGAGTCATCCCCGTTTGCACGTCGCTTGTTACCGCTCATACGAAAACTGTTCAGGTTACTGCGTAAAATTCAATGAAACAGAAGAATTAGTAGTGCTGCGTCATAAACGTTTCGCTGGAACCGAGGCACGCTCACTAAACTGTCCATCAACAAAATCCTGTGCCGTAAGTCCCCTGTTGATGTCCAGACCAAGCAAAGACCATCGGTGGGCAGGCAAATTCGGAATAGGCTTGGTCACACGCTCGAAGAACGTTGTAGGCCACATCACGCCGTGCAGGGACACAAAGTCAGAAAAATCAGTCTCAACCACAGCACCCCGAGTCGACACGAGCCCCTCTAACGTAAACCGTATGCGAATAGTAAGGCCGCTTTTCCGGTCAATGAAAAGCAGATGTCGGTCCTCCGGCGATTCTCCCAAACCCGGCCGGGTAATGATCAGTAACTTGTCGACCACTTGATCGTCGATCCGGGTTGATCCAGCGTCCTGGAAGATATGTTCCCCGGCTAGATAGTTAAGTGGCCCAAAAAGGAATACACGATAGGCATCAACGACTAACGATGCAGAGTCTCTTATGACTTCATCGTCCAGAACTTGCTTGTTGTCATACCAGACCTGGCTACTGCCGTTTATAGAGCTAAGTGAGTAATCGCGTTGGCGGAAAACGAGCTTTGTGCCTCCTTCACCATTGTGTTGTTGCGCCGTTATGCCTGTTTTCAGAATCAGACGCTCCTCAGATCCTTGCCGATATTGTCCATCCGTCAGTATGGGTTGAATCTTTTGAATTAGCTTGTACCAGTGACTGTCGTAAGCAATACTGATATCGTTGATCTTCTCGAAGGCCCGTCTGCCATGAGCAGCAGTGGTCGCCTCAAACAAGGCCAAGCCCTTGTCGGTCGATTGGGCCGTATCCGAAGCGATTGGAACTCCAGCACAAGCGCATAACAATAGACTTAGCACAAAGCAGCAGAGTATGCGCTCTATGCGTTTATGATTAACCAGAGTCGTGCGTATCACAAATGCTCTCGAACCTTAAACCAACACTCTAGTCAACGCGATAACCTATCCGCAATTGCGCTTTATTGTCGTACCACCCATGACAGTGGTGCCGGTGTTCCCAACGTCTGAACTTCCCATTACTGTGGCACCGCCACCGAGCATTGTAAACCTGGCGTCGCAAGCCAGACTGATTATCATCCCTCCCATCACATTCACTGAAGAACGCATGCAGTACCATCCATTCGGGTTGTTGAGATGAATAACGCTTCCACCAGCAACGTTCACACCTGTGCGGACATAAACAAGCTCAGGTGAGTCCGTGACCTTGTCATCGACCGTATCCTTGCCGATACCAAACACCTTGACCTTGACGGGCAACGTGCGATATGAAGGATTACTCCCGAAGGGGTGATCACCGAACGCAGTCAAACAAGCCGTAATGGAACTGGGCTCTTCGGTATCCTGCGCTATGGCAGAAGCCGGTACAACAGCGGCTGCCACCAACAACAGCACTGACAGAAATCTGGATGATGCTTTGAAGCCGATCGCCTCAGCTTTTAATTGAATAATCGACATGAAAACCCCTTTCAAAGACCAGTTAATCTCAAATAAGCTTAAGTATACAGACCCTACGACATGCATTAGCCCTACAGAATATTACACAACACCATTTTCGTTTACCGCTAGTAGAAAAAAAGCAGAGGTCTTCAGCCTGCCCCTCAACAAGAGACTATAAATCGAAACTGACGGCCACGAGCAATTCGTTCGTAAACTTAGCGCAAGCGCTGCCTACAGGCAGTACAACGGGCTCTACACTACTGATATCTTAGGGCATCGGCACATCGGTTACGTATTTTGGCACTTGATAACCCTTTTGTACCGCAGGACGCTCAGCAATAGTTGTGTACCAGCGGGTCAGATTTTTAAATTCGGTCAAGTCGATACCTTGCCATTCAAAACGCGATATCCAGGGCCAGCAAGCCATGTCTGCAATCGAATATTCACCTGCAATGAAGTTGTTTTTTTGCAGTCTTTTCTCAAGAACGCCATAGAGTCGCCGCGTTTCGTTCTGATATCGATCTTCGGCGTATTGTGATTTACCTGGGTTGTATTTGACAAAGTGGTGGGTTTGACCAGCCATTGGGCCAAGACCACCCATTTGCCAGTTAAGCCATTCTATAGTGGCCCAACGTGTTTTGACGTCGGTTGCCAGAAATTTCCCGTGCTTTTCAGCCAGGTACTGCATGATCGCACCCGATTCCATCATCGATATATTTGCCTCGTTGTCTACAATGGCAGGTATTCGATTGTTAGGTGCTATGGCAAGAAAACTCGGTGCGAATTGTTCGTCTTTAGAGATATCAATAGGATGAACGTTGTAGTCGATGCCAAGCTCCTCAAGCAGAATCGAGACCTTACGACCATTGGGCGTTGTCCATGTGTATAAATCAATCATTGTCCCGCTTACTATGTATCCTCAGAAGCTTTAGCATATCTCATCTGTATCTGACTATGAATCTAGCGGGAAGATCCGGGTTTCCATCGAGCTTGCCTATACACAGCTTACCGCTCGCCTCATAATGCGAAAAAAGCAAAATCGAACAACAGAATTCGTTTACGAACAAACTCAGAGCCGATAAGCCTTGCGTAACCAGCCATAGAACCCATGTTAATCGGTCCATGGTTTACATATTTACGCACCAGAGCCCTGTCCGCCGCCTCCCCGACACTGTCGAAAACATGATGGCTAGAGCTTCCATTCCCGCGCCATTGCTGAAATTAGTGTGTTCAGTTAAGCTTCATTGAGCAACAGATCCAGTGTTCTATGATTGTAATATGTGGTGCAGGCATTGCCGGATTGACTTTGGCAAACGCACGAGAGCAGCTTGGTAAAGATTACCTCGTGCTCGAGCGAGGCGCTGCAGTTCGAACAGAAGGTGCGGGTCTCGTGCTGCACCACAACGCATTGTGCATATTAGAGGCCCTCGGTGTGACGGAGGCTTTGGCCGGCGTGAGCTTAACGTCATTTCAAATGTTGATGGGTGGTCGCAAACAGGTTTTTGCCCTTTAGCCAGCGCGGTGCATCGCGCGCACTGGCTGTACACCGCGAAGAAGTGATGCATGCACTGCTGGCCAAGCTGCCTGATGAACGCATCCGTTGCAACACCGTGGTTGAGTCACCGCAGTGGGCCGTTCTGCAATGGCTTTGATGTTAGTCGACTTGATGAGGTGAGTGGATTGCAACGGGCATCATCTATTGATGGTGCCTACTTCGTTATCGATGACCGTGGCGAACCGGTTTTATGGTTTGAACTGCTTTAGTGGTTCTTGCGCACCACCCAAAACACGTAGCACTAGCAAGGGTGATATTGGTTTGTAGTAGACGACATGTTCTTGATGTGTGTGACGACAGGCGCCTGGGACGATTTCATCCACATTCTTGCCCGACTGTGGATGCTCGCAAAGCATCGAGAAGCAATCGTAAAGCGAGTCAAGATAGCGATCTGCCTGCAGGACGCCAAAATTTAGTAGCGACCACGCGTACAGGTCATCGATGTCGGTCTGAGCATCGACACTAATCTCGTAACTCATGCCCATCACTGATCAGCCGTTCTTGTACACGTTTCCGAGTCTCATCCAGAGTTGAGTGACTAATGCCACTCGCTTCGGCAGCATGAAGCAGGGCACGAAGCTCTGCATGTGCAACTTCCTTGCGCTCCTGATCGTGACGAATCAAATCGCGCAGGTACTCGCTGACATTGTCGTATTTGCCCTTCTCGATCTGGGCGTTTATAAATTCGCTCATCGCATCTGGTGTGCTGAAAGTAATGCGAGGCATAGTAGTCGCTCCTGTTTCAATATTATGCATATTTCATCATATTGCATATCGGCAGATGTATCAAGGCTGTTGAATTACCCTTTCGCTCGTTACAGCGAGCGGGACGACGAGCTGGTCGCCCCGGCAACCAACGCGGTGGCCAGTCCCGCGTCCGATCGCAATGGCGGACACTTTAATGAAGAGAACGGGAAGCTACGTGGCCAATTGCTACACACCGCCATACTCGGGGTTAACTTATCAATAAACCACTCTTGTAAAAGACGAACAGCGCATAGAAGACGAACAGCGCAAGGGCTCTACGGCGAGTATAAGAAGTTAAAACCACGTATTACCACCAGATCGTCACATGAAAAAGACCTACAATCAGAGTATTTCACCTGTGATACAGCTACCAGGTACTTGGTAGCGTACTGTTTGACGCACCGGCCGTGACTCGGCAGCCTACTCCGTCACACATACAGCACCTGATCAATCGCCACTGCACACCCGCTGCCCTACCCGCCTCCTCCTTGTGCAGTATCTGTCGAGCATCCCTGGCCGGGGCCGCCCGTGACTCTTGAGGTAGCTAGCAAACCGCTGTAGGCGGCAGTGGGCGAAGAGCAGGCATCGGAATGATTGTGCTGCAGAGCGTGTCCCGTCACAGCCTTGAGAGTTGTGGTACTAATTCCGCCGGAACCAGGGATTATTGCGAATAGCCAACGACAGATACTCGTCATAATGGAACACAGAACTCATCGCTCGATGCACAAATGTGACGCAAGCACTACATGATCGATCTGCAATCGGGAGAATGGTTCTTACCAGATCAAATTAGCACTGTCTAACTCAACATAGTGAGTAATACCATGCCGATGACACCAACATTTCCTCCGTGCAAGCCCATCGTCGCTAATAATCGTGCCAAGCGATGGTCATATACCGAAGAGCAATTCTTCGAGTTATACAGAATCGCTTATTTTTCTGAACCCAAAGACAGGAAAACACTGCTTACGACATACAACATGAGCATGAATGAGTTGTCAATGAAAGTTGGTGTAACGCCGGTGAACACCGACATCGATGCTACATGTACCATGAATATGAGAATTGCAGCGTAAGTCGAAGCTAAAGCTCGGTACCAGGTTCCAGGTGCAATAGTATTGCACCATCCGAGACCTGTGTGCCTACAGCGCAATCAATGGCTTTGATCTTGCCATCTCGAGGCGAGCACAGTGTGTGCTCCATCTTCATCGCCTCAAGAATCAACAATTCCTGTCCGCTTGCAACCTCATCGCCTTCACCTACCAGTACAGCGCACACGGCGCCGGTCATGGGTGCTCGCACATCATCGGCCTGGCTAGTGGATTGATCAGTCTGCAACAATGGGTCGGGGCAGAAGTATCGATGGGTGTAGCCTGCGTTTAGTATGCTGACACAACGCCCCTCGCCAGTTGGATAGACCACGCAAGGCAGTCTGATAAGATGACCTTGCCAAATGAGCTCGACCGCTTCATCTTCAAAGACAAGGTGGTCAAACTCAAGCGTCTCGTCAGTCAGTATGACATCGCACTGATGAGCACTGCGATGCTCAACACGCAGTGTGATAGTTTCATCATCATGCTTTAACAATACGCGTTCAGAGGACTTTCCCCACAGACGCCAGCCCGGTGTTTCCTGATCTGCTGCAGGTTTGCACAAGGCCATCGCCGCTACCGCCATAGGCAGTGCAGGAAAGGGATCCGACTTCAGCAACTGATCGATATCGCGTTCGATCAAGCCTGTATCCATAGTGCCTCTGCAAAATTCCTGATGACTGGCCAGTGCATGCAAGAACCCTGCGTTAGTGGTTAAACCAGCCACATGAGTTTGTGTTAAAGCGCGCTGCAATGCTACTAGCGCATGTGTGCGTGTACTGCCATGGGTAGTCAGTTTGGCGATCATGGGGTCGTAGAACGGCGATATCTCATCGCCGACAGTCACCCCGGAATCGATGCGCGCGGTACCGAATGCCAGGTGTTCGATAGTTCCAGTGGCTGGCAAAAAGCTGTTGTCGGGATCTTCCGCGTAGAGTCGCGCCTCGAAGGCGTGTCCAGACATAAAGATATCGGATTGCACTGCCGGTAGTGGATCGCCGGCAGCTACTCTAAGCTGCCATTCAACCAGATCAAAGCCTGTGATTGCCTCGGTTACCGGATGCTCGACTTGCAATCTGGTGTTCATTTCCATAAACCAGAAACCATCTGCACGCAGTCCCTTGGAACCATCAACGATGAACTCAATGGTTCCGGCGCCCTGGTAGTTAATCGCTTTTGCAGCAGTCACTGCCGCATCGGTCATAGCCTTGCGCACGTCCGGTGTCATACCAGGCGCAGGCGCCTCTTCTATCACTTTCTGATGACGCCGCTGCAACGAACAATCCCGTTCATACAGATGCACCACATTGCCCTGCGTATCACCGAACACCTGTACTTCGATATGACGAGGCGTGGTGATGTATTTTTCAATCAGTACTGCAGGGTCGCCGAAGGCATTCGCCCCTTCGCGCGAAGCACTGTCCAGCGCACTGCGAAACTCATTGCTACCACGCACCAACCGCATCCCCTTACCACCGCCACCCGCTCTTGCCTTGATCAGCACCGGGTAACCTATGTCATCAGCCTGCTGCTGAAGAAACGCGGCATCCTGATTCTGTCCGTGATAACCCGGAACCACGGGCACGCCAGCTTCACTCATTAATGTCTTGGCCGCATCCTTCAGGCCCATGGCTCGAATCGCCGATGCGGTAGGGCCAATGAACACCAGGCCTGCGGCTTCAACAGCCTCCACAAAATCCGGGTTTTCTGATAAAAACCCATAACCGGGGTGTATTGCTTGCGCACCGGTTTTTCTGGCTGCAGCAATGATGCGCTCACCCACCAGATAACTTTGCGTTACTGCCGATGCACCGATATGCACGGCTTCATTGGCACGCTTTACATGCAATGAGTGGGCGTCGGCATCGGAATACACGGCTACCGTGGCAACTCCCAGACGTGCAGCTGTATCAATGATACGACAGGCAATTTCACCACGATTGGCAATGACTATTTTAGTAAACATATCAATCCCCTCAGGATTTAATGGTGTCGCCAACTCCTACATTCTGAATACGCCGGAGCGGGTGTCCGCGATGGGTGCATTCAACGTGGTGGCAAGACTGCTGGCCAGTACCTCTCGTGATTTGGTGGGATCAATAACGCCGTCGTCCCAGAGCCGCGCAGAGGCATATAGCGGATGTCCCTGCCGTTCGAACTGATCGATGATGGGTTGTCTAAAGGCCTGCTCGTCACTCTCAGACCACGACTCGCCCTTCTTCTCGAAATTATCTCGCTTGACAGTTGCCAGGACACTTGCCGCCTGCTCTCCCCCCATGACTGCGATGCGACTGTTGGGCCATGTCCACATAAAACGAGGCGAATAGGCGCGTCCACACATGCCGTAGTTGCCAGCACCATAGCTGCCACCGATAACCATCGTGATTTTGGGTACCTGGGTGGTGGCAACGGCCGTGACAAGCTTGGCACCGTGCTTGGCGATACCTTCGGCCTCATACTTTGAACCCACCATAAACCCCGTGATGTTCTGCAGGAACACCAAAGGTATCTTGCGCTGTGAGCATAGCTGAACAAAATGTGCGCCCTTTAACGCGCTCTCCGAAAACAAGATGCCGTTATTGGCAACGATGCCTACCGGATAACCATCAATATGCGCAAACCCGCAAACAAGCGTTACACCATAACGAGATTTGAATTCAGAAAATCGCGAACCATCAACCACTCGCGCAATGATCTCTCTGACATCAAAGGGTTGGCGTTTGTCGGCTGGCACTATCCCGACGATCTCCGCAGGATCATACAAGGGTGGCTCCGGCGTAAGACGCTCGATAGTGGGTGTGTACTGTGTGTTCAAATGCGATACCACATCCCTTGCCAAAGCGAGTGCATGATCATCGTTCTCAGCCAGATAGTCAGCAACACCTGACAAGCGCGTATGCACATCACCGCCACCCAGATCTTCGGCCGTAACCACCTCGCCGGTTGCGGCCTTCACCAGCGGCGGACCTCCAAGAAAAATCGTGCCCTGCTCACGCACGATGATCGATTCATCCGACATGGCAGGAATATAAGCTCCACCCGCTGTACAGGACCCCATGACCACAGCTATCTGCGAGATCCCATCACTGGACATATTGGCCTGGTTGTAGAAAATGCGTCCGAAGTGTTCGCGATCAGCAAAGACCTCATCCTGATTAGGCAAATTGGCGCCTCCCGAATCCACCAGATAGATGCATGGCAGCCGGTTCTGAAGAGCGATCTCCTGGGCACGAAGATGTTTTTTTACAGTCATCGGAAAATAGGTGCCACCCATGACGGTCGTATCATTGCAAAGCACCATGCAATCACGACCAGACACTTTGCCAACACCCGCAATCAACCCCGCACCGGGCGCTCGGTCCTCATACATGCCATGCGCTGCAGTGGTGCCGATTTCCAGGAACGATGAACCCGGATCCAGCAATGTCTGTACACGATCACGCGGCAGTAGCTTGCCACGGGATAGATGACGTTCGCAAGATCGCTCACCGCCACCCAGAGCTGCACTGATGATTGCCTCGCGAACGGGTGTCGTCTGCAGCTGCATCTCGGCAGCGTTCGCCTTGAAGGTGGCGCTATTGGGCGAAACGTCTGACTTCAATATCCCCATAGTGGCCTCATGCGCTTTCGTTAAACAATTCGCGACCAATCAGCATGCGACGGATCTCACTGGTGCCTGCGCCGATTTCGTAGAGTTTGGCATCACGCAGCAATCGACCTGTCGGATAATCGTTAATGTACCCGTTACCACCCAGCGCCTGAATGCCTTCCAGTGCCACTTGTGTGGCTTTCTCTGCCGCGTACAGGATGCAGCCTGCAGCGTCCTTGCGTGCAGTCTCGCCTCTATCACAGGCAGATGCCACGGCATACACATAGGCACGGCTTGCGTTCATGGTGGTATACATGTCGGCAATTTTCCCTTGCATCAACTGAAAGGTGCCAATGGGCTGGTCAAACTGCTTGCGATCGTGAACATAAGGTACAACCACATCAAGCACCGCGGCCATCAGCCCGATACAACCACCGGCCAACACCACGCGCTCGTAGTCCAGGCCTGACATCAGGATACGCGCACCCTCTCCTTCCTTGCCCAGCACATTGTCCGCTGGCACCTTGCAGTTCTCAAACACCAGCTCACACGTGTTGGATCCACGCATGCCAAGTTTGTCCAGCTTTTGCGCGGTTGAAAATCCGGGCATGGACTTATCAATTAGAAAGGCGGTAATACCCTTGGATCCGGCATCAGGGTCAGTCTTGGCATAAACGACTAGCGTTGTAGCATCAGGGCCGTTGGTGATCCACATCTTGTTGCCATTGAGTACGTACTGATCACCCTGCTTGTTGGCCTGAAGACGCATCGACACAACATCAGAGCCAGCCCCGGGTTCTGACATGGCCAATGCCCCGACATGCCGACCCGCAATCAGATCTGGCAGCACACGCTCTTTTTGTTCACTGTTTCCCCAGCGTGCAATCTGGTTGATACACAAATTGGAGTGGGCGCCATAAGACAAGGCTACCGAGCCAGATGCACGACTTATCTCTTCAATAGCAATCACATGAGCCAGGTAACCCATACCCACGCCACCATCGGCTTCTGGCACAGTGATGGCATTCAAGCCCAGATCGCCGAATTTTTCCCACAGATCCATCGGAAACTCATTGCTTGCATCAAGCTCTGCCGCGCGCGGCGCTATTTCTTCCTGCGCAAAGCGGTGAACGGTTTCGCGCAGCGCGGTCAGCTCTTCGCTGAGACCGAAATTCATACTGTGGTTGAACATGGTGTCTGCCTCCTGGGTCGTTTATGTCGAAATTTCTATAGGTAAGAGCTGTGGATAGATAAACTTCTGCATTTATATATGACTTGCCAGATACTTGCAACAAAGTATCTTGTGTACAAGTATTATATTTTCGGCCTATTTAGCAATAGACAGGTTAGGATGAGCCAACCATTGAGTTCCAGCGCCTTAAATCATTGAAAAAAAACACCAGCAAAATAACCCCCACAACATCAACCAGCATCCTCATCGGCAAAGCCTATCGCGCGGTATACAAAGGCACGCGTAAAGCGCTTAGCGAATTCGAGCTGCCACCAGCACAATTCATTCTACTAGCGGCGTTGTGGGAAAAAGATGCACAAAGCAGTGCACAACTGGGCAACCTGCTCGGGCTCGACAGCGCCACTATGACAGGCCTTATTGATAGAGCCGAAGCTAAGCTGTACGTGGAACGGCGTGACGATCCCTCAGATCGACGAATCAATCGGGTTGTTCTGACAAAAAAAGGACGCGATCTTGAGCAACCGGTAACACGCGCAATGAATCAATTTGACAGTGAGCTAGCAGCCCTTATCGAAGGTGATACAAGCAGCTTCAATCAGGGATTGATTCGTATGGGTACGCTATTGTAGTTTAAGTCATGCCTTGCCGGAAAAATGCAGGAACAACCGAAAGGCATAGTTTATTTTTTCAAGAACCCTAAGGTTGATTACCGCTTGAATTCCGCCTCTCTCTTTTCAATGAACGCGCTCATTCCTTCTTTCTGGTCATCGGTACCAAACAAGGAATGAAAAGTCCGACGCTCAAATAACAAGCCTTCGCTTAGCGACGTCTCCAGTGCTCTATCCACAGCTTCGCGTGCCACCATGGCAGTGGTTTTTGAGTAAGACGCAATCTGGATAGCTGCTTTTTTGGCAGCATCCAGTAATTCTGCGTCAGGATAGATGCGAGCAACAATCCCAGCCTCTTTGGCTTCATCTGCATCCATCATGCGGCCGGTGAGTATCATGTCCATGGCTTTGCTCTTGCCTACCAGTCGGGTCAAGCGTTGTGATCCGCCCATGCCGGGAATAACGCCCAGTTTGATCTCTGGCTGGCCGAAGCGGGCTGATTGGCTGCAGTAGATGGTGTCGCACATCATGGCTAATTCACAGCCACCGCCTAGGGCATAGCCGGATACTGCGGCTATTTTGGGAGTTCGCAGTTGTGCAATAGTTTCCCAACCAGCCAGCATATCGGTGATAAATGCATCGGGGTAGGTTCTGTTTTGCATCTCGGCGATGTCTGCTCCAGCAGCAAATGCCTTGGTGGAACCTGTCAGTATGAAACAGCCAACGCTAGCGTCCTTATCGAGCGGGACCATAGCGTCGCCTAGCTCGTGCAGCACTTGTGCATTAAGCGCATTAAGCGCTTTAGGTCGATCGATTGTGAGGATAACAACTCGATCTTCACGTTGTACCTGCACACATTTGTCTGAAGATTGTTCAGTCATCTGAGAGCTCTCTTGTGCTTGTGGCGATTGCAGGTAACATGGCCGAGAAGTCCTTGCCCAGGCCTTCGCGTTCAACAAACTGCTCGTACAATCTGGTGGCGTTCATACCCATTGGTGTGCTGGCGTCAGCCTGCTCGGCGGCACTTTGGCTCAGGCGCAGATCCTTTAACATGAGTTCGGCTGCAAACCCTGGGGTATATCCATTATCGGCTGGGCTTTCAGGGCCGACACCCGGTACTGGACAGTAGGTGTTGACGGACCAGCAGGAACCCGAAGAAGTTGATATGACTTCAAAGAGGCGCTCAGCATCCAGCCCCAGCTTCTCGCCAAGAGCAAACGCCTCACAAGTGCCAATCATCGATATACCCAGCAGCATATTGTTGCAAATCTTGGCCGCCTGACCGGCACCGCCTTCACCACAATGCACAATGCGTTTGCCCATGACATCCAACAGCGGTTTGACCTTCTCAAATGCCTCTGCTGCACCTCCTGCCATGAATGTTAACGTGCCTGCGGTTGCACCGCCGATACCACCAGATACCGGGGCGTCTACAGACAGCAAACCAGCATCGGAAGCTTTACTGTGCGCTGCTTTGGCGCTGACCATATCAACGGTTGAGCAGTCAAGAAACAAGGCTCCAGGTTTACCCAACGGTACGATTTGCGCATAAACAGCATCAAGCACACGCCCATCTGGCAGCATGGTGATAACGGCATCCATGTCAGTGACGGCCCTGGCCACGTCGGCAACAATCGTCACACCTGCAACATTGATATCCGCGGTGTCATAGCCATTTACATCGTAGCCAGCGCTTGCCAGATTCGCCGCCATCGGGGCGCCCATATTGCCTAATCCTATGAACCCTATTTTCATGTGCTATCCCTTCGATGACTTGAAAACCGGGCTGTCCCCGGGAACCTTTTGTTTTAGCTGATCAATCAATGCTTGTGGAACTTCACCAATCGATGCATGTTTCCAGCTCGGCTTGCGATCTCTGTCAATCAGCGCTGCACGGATACCTTCAAGAATATCAGCAGACGCCATGGCACGTGAGACGAATCGGTATTCTCGGGTGAGTGCCTGCTCGATACCCGGTGTGGAGCGTGCCGCTCTAACCAGGTCGAAGGCGAGTGTTAGCGATAAGGGCGAAGAGTATCCAATTTTCTTGAACGCGGACACTGCCCACTCTTGTTCTAGATGGCTGAAATTTTCCAACACGGCGGACAGTGTATCAGCCGAAAATACATCATTGATCAGGTGCGCACGCATCTCTAGTGCCGAGCTTGTCAGCGTTGATTCGTGAAAAGTGTTAATGATATTGATGTCTCCGGATTCAACCAATGCACTCTTTAGCGTTTGCAGGCGTTCCGCTGGCACGTAGTAATCTGCAAAACCTGCAAACAAGGCATCACTGGCATCAATGCGTTCACCGGTCAATGCCAGATACTCACCCAGGTATCCGGGCGCTTGTGCCAACAGATGCGTGGAACCGACGTCAGGCACCAGCCCGATAGAACATTCAGGCAACGCAAGCTTGCTACGCTCGGTAACGATTCGGTGTGAGCCGTGCGCTGATATTCCGATACCGCCGCCCATCGTAATGCCATCCATAACCGCAACATAGGGTTTTGAATAAGCATCAATGAGTGCGTTGAGCCTGTACTCGTCACACCAGAACTGGCGGCCGCTCTCAATGTCACCGGCAAGGCCCTGATTGTAGAGCACCGTAATATCGCCACCGGCACAAAAGGCCTTTTCGCCAACAGCATCAATCAATACCAGGGAAACTGCATCATCTGTTTGCCACTTCAGCAGAGCCGCTTCAATGGCCAGAGCCATCTCGTGTGACAAGGCGTTCAACGCATGTGCACGGCATAGTGTCAGTCGCCCCACTCTCCCTTCGACCCTGACTGACACATCAGCGGATGATGTCTCCATGCCTTCCTGATCAACTGGTGAACCCATCAGACGGCGTGCTCTGACATTAATGCACGGGCAGTGACCATCCTCATGATTTCGTTGGTGCCTTCCAGTATTTGATGCACTCTGATGTCACGCACAATTTTTTCAATACCAAAGTCTTCAAGATAGCCATAGCCGCCATGCAACTGCAGAGCATCATTTGCCACATCAAAGCAGTGGTCGGTTACGAAGCGTTTGGCCATTGCACAGAATTTCGTAGCATCAGGTGCCTGCTTGTCAAGCTTCCAGGCTGCTTTATAAAGAAGGCTGCGGGAGGCCTGCAAATTGATCTCCATGTCGGCCATTTTGAATTGCAATGCCTGTAACTTGTTTATCGGCGCACCGAAGGCTTTACGCTCAGTTGTATAGAGCATACTCTTGTCCAGCGCATGTTGTGCAGCCCCTAGAGAGCAGGCTGATATGTTGAGTCGTCCACCGTCAAGCCCTGACATGGCGTAACGAAAACCATCACCTTCCTTGCCAAGTAGATTATTTGCGGAAACCTGACAGTCATCAAACTGAACTTGTGCAGTGGGCTGTGAGCGCCAACCCATCTTTCTTTCAGGTGCGCCGAAACTCAGGCCCTTGGTACCTTCCTCAACGACCAGCGCAGATATACCGGAAGGACCATCACCGCCTGTGCGACACATCGTTATATACAGATCGGAGTAACCGCCACCTGATATGAACGCCTTGGTACCATTTAATAACCAGGCATCACCGGCCTTCGTTGCTCGTGTACGAAGCGCAGCAGCGTCTGAACCTGATCCGGGTTCGGTCAGGCAGTAGGAGGCGACTTTCTCGTAGGTACACATTGAAGGCAGCAAACGCTTGCGCATCTCATCTGATCCATAAACATCAATCATCCAGGCACACATATTATGAATCGACACAAACGCCGCCACGGAAGGGCACGCCTTCGACAAGGCCTCGAAAATCAGAGCCGCATCCAGTCTGGATAGCGCAGAGCCGCCAAATTCCTCTGACACATAGATGCCGGCAAATCCCAGCTCGCCAACCTGACGCAAAAGCTCTTTGGGTATGGTGCCCTCCTGATCCCAACGTGCTGCATGTGGTGCGATTTCAGCTTCGCCAAAGGCGAGTGCCATATCCTGAATGGCGCGCTGTTCTTCAGTCAGTTCAAAGTTCATTGCGGTTTGCTCGTTAGATCATGTTTCGATTCATCAAATAATACACCCTTCACATCGTAGGGATGCTGAGACGGACATATCGTAAACAGAATCTGAAGGCCCACGCAAAACCTCGTTTACCCTTGCCAGTTTTGCAGGAAAAGTCTATCGAGTGATGCCCCTCGACATGCTGATACTTCATCTGATTCTGTAAGAACAACGTCTGTTGTCATCTGTATTTCCAGTGAGTTATGTGACGCTCAAACATCCAAAGGTTAATCACATATCCATAACAATCAGGTTGATGCATTTTGAAAATGGCCTATCTGGGTGCCATGCGAACAGCGCCATCAAGCCTTATGAGCTCACCATTGATGTAACCATTTTGTACGATGTGCAGCACCAGTTCGGCAAATTCACTTGTTTTTCCAAGGCGCCTGGGAAAGGGTATTCCGGCAGCAAGCGAATCCTGAACGTTTTGTGGAAAAGCGCTGACCATCGGTGTGGCAAAAATGCCCGGTGCGATGCTTACAACGCGAATGCCCTTGTCTGCAAGATCGCGCGCCATTGGCAGCGTCATTGCAGCAACACCCCCTTTGGATGCGGCATAGGCAATCTGGCCTATCTGACCATCAATGGCGGCAACAGAAGCTGTCGTGATGATAACACCGCGCTCCCCGTCCTCATTGACTGGATCTAGCGCAGCCATGCCCGCAGCGGCCTGTGAAGACACATTGAACGTACCGAACAGATTCACAGCCACTGTCTTTTGAAACAACGCAGCGTCATGTGCCTCTGCGCGGGATACTGTTTTTGCGGCCGGTGCAATCCCTGCACAATTTACGACAAGCCGCGCTACACCGTGTGCTTCAGACGCAGCAAGTTGACCATCACGCACAGACTCAGGGTTTGCAACATCCACTTTGCAGAATATTCCTCCAAGCTTCCAGGCAATGGCTGCGCCCTTGTCTTCATCAAGATCAAACACGGCCACCTTTGAACCCGCAGCTGCTAGTGCTGAGGCAACAGTTTCACCCAGGCCAGACGCTGCGCCAGTCACAATGGCAGGTGTACCACTTTCAATAAGCATAAAGTTATAAGTCCTTTGGTTTTACAGGATCAGCTAAGCCAACGTTTACAACGTCGGTAGCTTCGCACATCACGATACGATTCGCGACCGCTGTCGGAGACGCCGAGGTAGAACTCTTTCACATCAGGATTTGACCGCAGCTCTGATGCTTCTCCGTCCATGACAACCCGCCCTGATTCCAGAATGTAACCATAGTGCGTAAAACGCAGAGCTACATTGGTGTTCTGCTCAGCCAGCAGGAACGAGACACCTTCCTTCACATTCAGATCCTTGACGATTCCAAAGATTTCCTCGACCGGTTGAGGTGACAAACCCATTGAGGGTTCGTCCAGTAACACGGTATCCGGTCGTGACATCAAAGCACGTCCGATGGCACACATTTGTTGCTCGCCACCTGATGTATAGCCTGCCTGAGACTTGCGCCACTCTCGCAGTCGGGGAAAGTATTCGTAAACCATGTCCAGATCCGTTGCAATTTCCTTTCTTCCTGCGTCCCGAGTATAGGCACCCGTGATCAGATTATCCTCAATAGTGAGGTGTTCGAAACAATGCCGCCCTTCCATCACTTGAATGATGCCTTTCTTGACCAGTTCAGCAGGCATCTCGCCGCCTATTCGTTCTCCGCGATAACTGATGTGGCCCTTGGTCACCTCCCCGCGCTCTGACTGCAACAAACAAGAGATTGCCTTGAGGGTGGTCGTCTTGCCTGCACCATTGCCACCCAGCAAGGCCGTTATGCTTCCCCTGGGAACCGAAAGGCTGACGCCTTTTAGTACCAGAATCACATGGTTGTAGATGACCTCAATGTTGCTGACTTCCAGCGAAGGATCGACCTTTGCCGAACCAGTCGTTACGCTGGAATCAGTCGGTGTCAGTGTTGCTTGATCAGGCATCAATTTTGATTATCAAAAAAAATCAGGATCAGCCCAGCCTCGAATAACGAGACCGGGCGAGTCGTTGAGACATGCTTGGGGCTGGGGACAGAAATGCGATTTTATTTTGTCTCCAGCCTTTAGGGCCCGTCCCACTGTTGGACAGAGACAAGCCCTGGCCCACCGTGGTTCTCACAGCTAACGTTGAATGCAGGACCAAAGCTTGCCATTCCCAGATCACTCATAAGCTCGTCAGTGATTTGCAGAGCTTCCATACCATCGCGCATTTGCGCAGGCGTAAGCTCTTTAGTGTCGTGTATGGCTTGTGCCGTTTTCGCCGCTTCTACGGCAAGCATCTCAGCATACAGTCCTCGGTTGTAGAGCACTTTTCCAAGCGAAAACTGAACACCTGACTTCGCGCCCCACATGGCACCAGCAACCAATGCAACGAATCCTGCTATTGCCTAGACAATGATCCAGATGGAGCGAAGCGAAATACCTACTCACAGTGCCGCCTGGTGATCGTCAGCTACCGCGCGCAATGCCCGGCCTTTTTTCGTATATTGAGAAAAGATGATCAGTGATATGACCAGGAGAATAGAAATAGCGGCAGCGTAGATATCAAGTGTGTCTATATAGAATCCATAGAAATTCTCACCACCCAGCCCTGCAGTCAATGACTCTATAAAGGCATTACCACCCTGTGGAATACCGATATCAAGGCGCTTTATTTCCGATCCCCACATCAGTTCACCTAAGCCTT
>Ga0209828_1000102_pt1 | contig 69689 bp, 52 predicted proteins | sample MaitaG_FD_187429 | JGI IMG/M metagenome (GOLD analysis project Ga0209828, IMG submission 187429) | Marine algal microbial communities from Maine, USA - Maine_Asex2 metaG (SPAdes) (version 2) | ecosystem: Host-associated > Algae > Red algae > Unclassified | place: Maine, USA | collected 2015-01-05
GAAACTCCGTTTTTGCAGTAAATCATGCGTTTTCTTAATAATTCGACGTCAAATAATGGACTTCAGATTCTTAAAAAAATGGTCGCTGAGAGATTTGCTCAAATCATCCGTTTTTGGACAGACACTAGTTAGTATCGATCAGCATTAGGCGGCGCTGATGAACGGGTCTCCGAGAGAAAAAATTTGTCGCAACAAACCTTTATTTCCTGCTGACTCGCGCGATACGTGGCGTCTCAGTCGCTATTCATGGCTAGTAGCGACGATAGAGCAATGCACTCATACTCCAGAAGTTTTCCGCACATGCATGTGTGCGATGACAATACCATCACCCCTTGAAAATCCGCGGTAAAGTTGCTGCCAATAGCCAGCATAATGACTAGTTCGCAGGATATAAAAATAATTACGTAATTGCCTGTAGACTCGTGACTCACACTGCCTTACATGTTACAAATACCAGCTACATATGTATGCGTAAAGTTGGCATGAAATCCTGTCTAGCACCATTCTTTCTATGTTGTTGACACTTTGGTCTACCGACTATCACTTGGTATAGGACGCGATTTTAGCGTCCAGCTATCGATGTATTTGATAGTTCAAATTGTTCACAGCTAACGGAGCATCGTCGTGGAAGGGAAATGCAGAACGTAGAGTCACCGAAAAACTACGCCAGTGGCTTGGCCAAGTTGGGTTTGGCGGCGACTCGCAGCAGCGATATATTCCTGGCTGTGCTTATAGTGTCTGTAATCGGCCTGATGATCCTGCCTTTACCTACTCTGCTGGTTGACACTCTGGTCGCAGCGAACATTGCGCTGGGCGTCATGCTGGTTCTCATGGCTATCTATGTAAATTCAGCTTTACAGTTTTCTGCTTTCCCCAGCGTATTGCTGATATCTACGCTGTTCAGGCTGGCACTATCGGTAGCAACCACGCGAATGATCTTGCTCAACGGTGATGCCGGGAGCATCATCGACACATTCGGCCAGATGGTGGCGGGAGGCAATCTTGTGGTAGGTCTGGTGGTGTTTTTGATCATCACCCTGGTGCAGTTTCTGGTCATTGCCAAGGGTGCAGAGCGTGTTGCAGAAGTTGGCGCGCGCTTTACGCTGGATGCCATGCCCGGCAAACAGCTCTCCATCGACTCGGACTTGCGTTCTGGTCTGATTGACAAAGTTGAAGCCAGACGCAAGCGAGCCGATCTTGAAAAAGAAAGCCAGCTGCACGGTAGTCTTGACGGTGCCATGAAATTCGTCAAGGGTGATGCCATTGCCGGTATTGTTGTCATTATCGTCAACCTGCTTGGTGGTCTAGCTGTGGGTGTCTTTCAGGTTGGCATGAGCGCTGGCGACGCCATGGGCAAATACTCCATCCTGACTATCGGAGATGGGCTTGTGGCGCAAATTCCAGCCTTGTTTGGGGCCATGGCTGCAGGACTCATAGTTACCCGCGTCAGCGACGCTGAGTCAACGGAGCATCTTGGCGATGCCATTCAGCACCAATTTACGGCTATTCCACGTGTCCTGCTGGTGGCCGGTGCAATGTGCGTGTTCTTCTCACTCGTGCCCGGCTTCCCAACAGGCGTTTTTCTGACGCTAGGGTTCATCATGCTGTTCACAGGATCGATGCTGCTGCCAGCGTTCAGAGTGATGGTAAACCGCTATTCCACGCCAGCGTTTGACACCATCATGCAGCGCAAAGAGCGCATTCACCGCTCAACCATTCTGTCTACCAACAAAACTCAAGGTCTGCTTGCTAACCCGCTGGAGCTGTCAGTTCCTCGCTGGATAAGCGCTGAAGGTGGTGATGTAAGGCTGCGAAACGTTATGCAGTCAACGCTCGATGCACACTATTTCAAATCAGGTGTGATCTTGCCCACCTTGAAAATGCGCTGGGCTGATGAATCAGATCGAGACTGGCGATTGGAGATCCACGAGGTTCCGGTGTGCTCAGGCGTCATTGAAAAGCCTGAAGACACCGACGAAATACCGCATCTATGCCTGGATGCTCTACGAAGAAACGTCAATCTGTTTCTAGGTGTGGAAGCGGCCAGCAGGCTGCTGTCGACAGCAGCAGACTTATCGCCTGAAGTGGTCACTGAAATCCAGCGTTCCTTGCCGTTGCATACGACGGCTGCACTACTGCGCAATCTGGCAGAGGAGGAGGTGCCAATCCGCAACCTGACAGTTGCACTTGAGGGTTTGGTGCAAGCAAGTCAGCAAGAAAAGAACCCGGACATCCTGACAGAGTTCGCGCGCATTGCACTGGGCAGGCAGATCTGCAACAAATATGCATCGGGTACCATGATCCCGGCAGTGGGCCTATCTCTGGAAGTAGAGGAGTTCCTGCTGCAATCCGTTCGCGCTAGCGATGGCATACAGGAACTGGGTGCGAGTCCGATGTTCATGAGCGGGGTTGCGCTGGCGCTCGACGAAGCGCTGAAAGAAACCGGAGCTTCCGTCGTGGTTGTGCCAGTTGTCCTGCGCAAGCACATACGCACGCTGATATCCACTGGCAACTTTGATACCGGAGTGTTGTCCTACCCGGAAATAAAAAAACCTTTTGAACTCAACATACTTAAGCGTGTAGTTGTCGATGTTGAATAAACGTGCTTACAGCCCTTCATCAAAACTAAATTAGGATAGTTTCGTACTGAAATGTGTTTCCAACGAATAATTCGTTCTTTTCGAGCTGTGACCTCGGCTTGTCGTCCGCGTCTGCATCTGCTCTTGGCTGCGGTCATTTTGTCGCTGGGAGTGTCCGCGCATGCAGTAAATGTTCCCAATTTTTCTCAGACAGTAGATCTCAATGTCCGCGAACAGAATGTCATCGATTTTATAGAGGCCTTGTTTCGGGATATAGGCGTTCCGGTCATCATTGATGAGTCAATCGAGGGAACCGTCAATGGTCGATTCAACGATTCGGCTGAAAATGTGTTTAAGGAAGTAACTTCAGCGTTCGATGTCGTCGTCTACTTTGATGGCGCCGTTGCACATGCGTATCGCGCCAACGCTCTGTTGCGAACGGTCATTCCTATCAGCGCTGGCAATGCACGCCGCGTTATCAGTTCCATCAATACCATGAATCTGCCTGACACCACGAATCAGCTGTCCTTGAGTGACGGTGGTCTGCTGGTTACCGGTACTGAACGGTTTGTGGAGCAGGTCAAGGAAGTTGTGACTTCCGTGGAAGGCAACGCCACGCGCGCCAGAAAACCGGTGAGCGCCCCAAAGGCGCCAGACACGCCACCACCGGTCACCGCCGATAGCGATGCACTGGTGTACGAGGTCTTCAGGCTTGACCATGCATGGGCGGATGACACATCATTCACTGTCGGTGGTCAGGCTATAGTCATTCCTGGCGTAGCAACCATCCTTAGCGATCTGATCTCGACTTCCCCGTTTACTTACGGTATGTCAGACGCTAGCGAGTTTGTTGATAACAACACCGTTACAGGGCTTCGTGGTCAAGGCCTGTTGCAATCGCAAGCCGCATCGAACATTGCTGGTAGCTCGTCCTCAGACAATTTGTCAGCCGGCAGTCTGGCAACTGGCAATAGCAGCGAAGCCCACGATGATGGCATCCGGATCGTTGCCGATACGCGTCTCAATGCGGTAATAATTCGCGACAAGGCAGATCGTATGCCGGGCTACGCCAGGTTGATCGACAATCTGGATGTGGAATCCGGCATGGTCGAGATAGAGGCTACTATCGTTGATATTAACACTGACATGAGCCGTGAGCTTGGCATCAACTGGCGATACCAGCTTGATGAGGGCGATGTGCTGTTTGGGCAAGGCACGGCGGCTGACCAGGCCTTGATCCCGGGTTCTGAATTGATAACCCCTCAGGGTCAAGGTGGGATCCTGTCGCTCGCTCTGGGCGAGCCAGCCGACTTTCTTGCACGCATCAATCTGCTTGAGGAACGAGGTGCTGCGCGTATCGTTTCAAAACCGCATGTCATCACCTTGTCTGACCTGGAAGCGGTTTTGGGTGCGACCACCGAATTCTTCGTTCGTATTGCTGGCGATCAACAGGTGGATTTATTTAATGTGCCGGTTGGCACCGTGCTGCGGGTAACTCCGCATATTTTTAAGGACAACGGTGTCAACAGAATTAAAATGCAGGTGAATATAGAGGATGGGTCGCAGTCTTCTACTCAAAGTGTTGACCGGATTCCGGTAGTTGAGCGAGCCAACATCAGCACACAGGCAGTTGTCAACGAAGGTGACAGTTTACTTATCGGCGGTCTGGTGCGTGATGTTTACCGCAAATCCGATTACCGGGTTCCTGTGCTGGGCAGTATTCCGTTGCTCGGACGATTGTTTCGTTCCGATCGCAATACCAGCACGCGTGTGGAACGCTTGTTCATGATCACTCCGAGAGTTGCAACGGGTCTTGGTTTTGGTGCTTCCCGCGATCTGCCAACCTTGCAGGGTGACATGAATGACGTACTTGCAGATTCGCGCCGACGACTGGACGAAGTGCAGTGGCCGCAAGAGTCAGACATGAACTACTGGCCGGACACTCACGACAACGTGCGGAAATCTGAGCAGGTCGTCAAGATCCCTGCCACTCCCAATGTCAGCGGCTTCACGGTCGAGCCATGGCCGGTTGCCAAGGGCTTGCAGCCATGAATCGAATGAACAGCAGCATTATGCTGATCGTCAGGCAAGGTCGACAAGCTGGGACCCGCGTACCGCTACAACAAGAAAACCGTGTGACGGTAGGCAATGATCTTGAAAATGATATTGTTCTGTACTCGGGTCAATCTGCTACATGGTCGATCGCGCTGGACTGCACGGCCGATAATATGGATATCACGCTGCTCGTAGGCACAATCGATATTGCTGGTGCGGCTCTGGGTAATGATGAGCACGGGCAGTTTGACTATGGCGAAACGCTCAGTATTGACTCGCTGGTATTCACTATCGAGCATCTGGGTATGACAAAAAAGGCGCCACTGTCAGGTAGTGCGCTTGATACGCTTGATACGCCGGAAAGATATGGGAACGATGAACAGCGCCCTAATGGCCTGCCTGGCCTTGCAGCACGATGGAGCCAACGGATCAGCCAAACAGGGCAGTGGGTGGTGCCAGCCGCGTGCGTGGTACTCGGTCTTGGCGTCCTGGGTGTGCTCCCGCAATTGTTCGCCAGTAATAAAACGACGCCAACGACGCTTGACGCATCCGCAGCCGTTGATCAATTGCTGTCTGCGAGCGAGTTTTCAGACGTTGTTTACCTGCCGGGCGCTATGCCGCAACAGGGAATATTCACTGGTGCCGTGAAGTCGCGCGATCATCGCGGTCAACTTCTGGAGGCGGCTGCCAGATCCGGTATCGAGGCGAGTACCGACTTGCAGATCAATGATGAATTTGCGGATACCATCGGCGATGTCTATCGGGTCCACGGTATAGATGCAGAGGTTCGTGTACTGGACGTCGGTGTTGCAGAAGTGCTTACCCGCACGGACAAACCTGATGTGCTGCTCAAGGTAGAGACCCAGCTCAAGCAGGATGTCGCTGCATTGGAAAGCCTGACTGTCAACAACAATAGTCCAGAGCCCTTAACGGTTGAGTCCAAAGTCAAGCACTTTGAAGATCCGGATAAACGCGTTACTCTGGTCGTAGCAGGTGAAAATGGATACATCATGACGGCAGATGCTTCACGGTATTTCGTAGGATCGATGTTGCCTACCGGCTACATCATCAAGAAGATACATCAGGGAACGGTAATTCTTGACAAGGACGGCAAGGACATCACGCTTAATTTCTAGAAAAACTAAACAGGATAAAATTATGTCTGAGATAACTACAGCGCAAGTGACAGCGATGCTTTCGGCAAACTCTGGCGGCCCCAAAGGCAAGGGAAGCAGCTGGTTCGAAGCCATGGCTGATGCTTGGGGTACGGCTCTGAATACCCAGGCAACAACTATTGTTGAGCAGTCGGAAAAGGTTGCAGAAGGTTTCGACACGCCAGCGGAGATAACGGCGTTGACGGCCGAATCTTTGCGCATGAGTTTCATATCCAATAGCTCGCACACCTCATTAACCAGTGTGGGAACCGCGCTGGAGACGTTGGCAAGAAAGCAGTAGTACAAAACGACCTCTCTGGAAAACAGGCAGATGTTTTCCAGTGCAGGCCCATCGATCAATTTCAGATATAGGGGTTAGAGCATGGATAGTGTATCCACGTTGAGCAATGCTGCTGCGAAACTCGCAACAGGTAATAGCGATTCAATAAAAGTGCCGTATGGCGCGTCCATCTCGGGGGATGTCGCGGCGTTCGAGTCCAGTCTTGATGCTGCGGCCCAGAGAGCATCTGCGTCCAGTGAAATGGGCTCCGACATAGCCAAGGCTGCATTCGAGCCACTAGACTTTCTGAACAAGGAAGCACAGTCACTGGGTGACTACGCCAAGGCCGCAGTGGAGGCCGGTAATACTCTGTCGCCTGGAGAGATCGTCAGCCTGACAGTGCAAAGCCAGAAATTTATGTTTCATAGCCAATTGACCGCCAATATCGCGAATCGTACGGCTGATGGCGTGCAACAGCTGTTTCGGCAACAGGGCTGAGTATCATGTGGGGCAAGGTGTGTTTATCGCTGATTCTATGCGCAGTGCTTAGTGGCTGCGAAAAAGAGGTGCTGCATTCGGAATTGACTGAAAACGAGGCAAATGAAGTGGTAGCCTTGCTGTATTCGGCTGACCTCTCTGCCAAGAAGGTGGAAGATGGCAATGGTCTGTTCAGGGTAGATACCGATCAGTATTCCTTCTCGGCAGCGGTGTCGTTACTGCAGTCGCATGGTTTGCCACGCGAGCGATTCGAAAGTCTGGGTGAAGTGTTTTTAAAGGATGGGTTTGTATCGTCGCCGCTTGAAGAACGTGCGCGTCTCAACTATGCATTGTCGCAGGAAATATCCAAAACCATATCCAATATCGACGGCGTCATGCTCGCCAGGGTGCATTTGGCGGTGCCTGAAAAACAGCTGCTGGCGGAGAAGGTCGAACCATCCAGTGCCTCGGTTTTCGTCAAACATCGGGCGGATGTCGACATGTCTGAGCACGTAGGTAAGATTAAGTCCATGGTGGTTACGGCGTTCGAGAATCTGCCATACGAGAATGTCACGGTGGGTCTGTTTGCAGCAAAGGACCCATTGGTCGAGTCGGGCGAAAAATCGGTTGATGTTGTTCGGGCTTCTTTGTTCGGTAATAGTCCAATAGAAAATTCCTTGCTGGTCGCCTTCGCGTTTATTGGCATTTCACTGGTTTCGTTGGGCGGATATCTGTATGTCAGAAACCGGCGCATTGTGCCGGTCAAGGCGACCTCCAGAGATGCAGCTCGAGAGTTCGATCGTGGATGAGTCTGCCGTTACCGCCACGGAGGGTGGGCGCTTGCGTACCAGGCTTGCGCGTCGTTACATCGCCTCGTCGGCCAACCATCTGGTGTCGCTGGCAAACGGGGCTGGAAATCTTGGTGGCTTGACGTGGACCAGTCTTCGGGAATTGCCACATTGGTGCTTGTTGGACGATGAACAGCGCTCCCACCTGCAGCTGGTTGCTGGCGCTGTCTATCTTTTGCCATGTGTGCAAAAATCCGTCGACCGCGTATTCCTGTTGGCTGTGAGAGAGGCCATAGGCCACGCGCCGTTCAATTACCTGCAACATCTTGAGGTCGATGGACTGTCGAACGACCACGCAGAGCCTGATTCTGATTTTAAGGAAGCACTGCGCAGCGCAGGTGCCGCCGTTCTGCTCAGCACTTTGCAGGAAAAATCACTGATAGCGCTTTATTTTCCGATACTCGGTAGACCCGTCAGCGCGCTTTCTCAGCCGGTGGCGATGCGCCTTTATTTGCTGGCCACCGATGTCATACAGCAATGTAAAAATAACAGGGAAGAACAGATGAGCAGCTCGGTAGCGGCACCTGAGTCGGGTGACGACGAATTGAGCACTCCCGCTGTAGACAATGCTGCCAGTGAAGAGTCCATGCGACCATGAGCATAATTACCTTGTTCAACGATGATCGGGTAACCTTGGCCTCGGAGCGGCTTATACTGTCTGCGGACGAGATCAGCGGTATGCAAACCGTCATGCAGCATGCTGACACGTTGCAAACGCTGGCGCTTGACGAGGAAGCTCGTGTTGCACAGGCTGAGGCCAATGGATACGAGGGCGGTTACGAAAAAGGTCAAAGTGAGGGCTATGAAGCTGCGCTTGAGCATATAGCTTTTAAACTCGTCGCACTGGCCAAGGAGGCGAATGAGGTACGCGACAGGATTGAGGACCAAAGTGCCAGCTTGGCACTCAAGATCGTGGAAAAGATTGCCGAGGATATCGGTCCCGCCGATACTGTCGCGGCGCTAGCCGCATCGGCCGCCCGTCAGCTCGTCCCACGTGAGCCAGTGGTGCTGCGTGTCCACCCGAATCATGAACAGTATCTAAAAGAGAAGATTGCCGGATCTACGGAGGCGTTCAAGCAAATTGTCGAGATATCCCCTGACTTGCTGCTAGAGGAGACCGACTGTGTGCTGGAAACCGAGTTCGGTCAGATAAAGGCAAGTCTGGATATCCAGATACGCGTTTTCAGAGAAAAATTCCATGTCGTCTGACGCGTCGACAGAGGCCGTGACGGTGTTGGATCCGAAGTATCTTGATTCCGATCCAGTGCACGAGAATCTGGCGCCTGCCGGAAACGGCCTGGACTTTGAAAGCATCGTGTCTGGCGCCGGTGTGTCTGTCGAGCAGGTGGGCAAGATAGTCCGTGCCTATGGAACCACTGTTCACGTCTCAGGCATAACCGCAAAAATCGGCCAGAGGTGCAGAATAAGCAGTCCTGGAGAGCGCAAGGCCATGCTGGCTGATGTGGTCGGTATTGTCGACAATACGCTAATACTTTTCCTGTTAGGTTCTCTGGATGGTGTGTCCAACCGCTCTGAAGTACGCCTCCTCGACGCTGGCAAGTCAATACCATTCTCAGAATCGCTGGCTGGCTGCATCGTGGATGGCAGTGGCAAGTTGATTTATCAGCCGCACACCCAGCTTCAGGTGGTGGACGTGCCGATTGAACGCGATGCACCTGATGCCTTGAAACGCAGGCCCATCGATAACGTGTTCTCGACCGGCGTAAAGGCAATTGATACCTTGCTGACCGTGGGTGAAGGACAACGCATCGGCATCTTTGCTGCGGCTGGCGGCGGCAAGTCTACTTTGCTGTCCATGCTGGCGCGGCACTCCAGAGCCGATGTGATTGTCATTGGTCTAATTGGCGAGCGAGGTCGTGAAGTGCGTGAGTTCATCGAAGAGAATCTCGGTGCTGAGGGCATGGCGCGCGCAGTGCTAGTCGTGTCTACCTCTGACAGGCCTGCCATGGAGCGTGTCAATGCAGCCCAGTGCGCCACCACGATTGCGGAAGGTTACCGAGCACGTGGCAAACGTGTGTTGCTTCTGATGGATTCGGTAACCCGCTACGCCCGCGCCTTGCGGGAGATTGGTTTGTCGGTGGGTGAGCCACCGGTGCGACGCGGATTTCCCCCTTCGGTATTTGCCGAGCTACCAAAGTTGCTGGAACGTACCGGCAACAATGAAAAAGGCTCCATTACCGCCTTCTATACGATACTGGCAGAAGATGAGCAGACCAGCGATCCGGTAGCTGAGGAAGTGCGTTCGATTCTCGACGGACATATCGTGCTGACTCGCGCTTTGGGTGAGAGCGGACACTACCCACCCATTGATGTGCTTGCCAGCACCAGCCGGCTGTTTCTGAAACTTGCTTCGCAAAAACAACTTGATGCAGCCAACCGTGTCAGGCGTTTGATGTCCAAATATCAGGATATGGAGTTGCTGATACAAATGGGAGAATACCAGGCGGGCAGTGATGCACTGGCCGATGAAGCGGTAGCCAAGCGCGACGAGATTGAGTCGTTGCTGAAACAGCAGCCCCACAGCAATGTCAGCTATGAGGAATCTCTGAACATGTTGATGTCGATCTGAGCGATGTCATGAATCAAACCTTCACGCAGACATCACTGAGCAAGCTAGCTGGCATCTACGCGCACAAGCTGCGCGCAGCACAACTGGCAGTGCAAGCGCAGCGACAGGAATTACAAGTGTCCATTGATGAACTGGCCGAGCGTACCGCTGTTGTGCAGGGCTTGCAGGACAAACTCGCTGAATGTTCACGCTACATGCAGGATCCGGATGTAAGTTCCGATGCAAAGCTGCTTGAAAGTGCCTTTCGCTATCGGCATTGGGTGCAGTACGACATGGAAAGGCAAGTCTATTATCTGGAGTTGACACAGGAGGAAGTTGAAGAAAAACGCGAGGAACTGAACCGACGGGTGCAAGTGGTAACAGGGCTCGATGGGCGTCTGGATACAGTCGCTGATTTAACGTTGCAGTCCACTCGCGCTGAGGAGCTGCTGCGGGATGAGCTGGCAGAAGAGGAAACCGAAAGCCTGATGGCAGGGAGGATGGCACATGGCCAGATTTATTGACGATTCTCGCCTGGCTGCACGCACGGCAACCGAACAGTCGACACGCCGAACGGCAATGGCTGATGTCAAACCTGATGCCCAAAAGCTGGCAGAGTTTAACAGCGTCCTGGAGCGCATGAAAAGCAGTGAGCAGCAGGGCCTTGCAGAGGCAATGGTACGTGATGCTGTAAAGCAGGCCGACAGCGAGGATGCTGGCGTCGAGGCGCAGACAAAGAGCGCCAGCCGCGCATCGGAATCTGAAGGCGAGCGATTGCCATTATCGTTTTTTCATGGTCAGTCGGACCTTCAACAGACTGCGCCGACGGCAGGTGGAGAATCTGCACCGTTTGTTGGCGCAGCCGGTACGCAACAGTCACCTGCATCATCATCCGCCGAATCCCTTTCACCACCTGACTCTGCGCCGCCTGCGACTGTGTCCGCCTCGGCCGTAGTGGAGATGATTCATCGACGCATGCTGCAGGAAAACGGTGTTGCCAGTCCTGGCATGTGGCAACTGCATTTGCAGACTCCCGGGCAGATGGCCGCCACTATCAATATAGAGCACACCCGTGCTGGTGACTGGGAGCTGACGGTAGAAACGGACGCCGACAGTCCCACGTTGGATGAAGGCAGTGAAACTGATACGAAAGTGAACTTATTGCAAGCCATGGTGGACATGGATGCTACGCAGTTCTGTGCGGAGCTCGCAGCACAACTCAAGGTGAATCAACCTGAATTACGCTTCTCTGCCAAAGCCTCCACGGGTGCCGCACAAGCTTCGGGAATTGTTAAGTGACCATTGACGATTTCCACCTACAGGGAGACGGCCGGAAGATTGCGAGCAATGATGATCTGCTCAAGCATCCGCCGGGCCCCACTGTCGAGGAACTTGAGGGTGTGTTTGAAGTGCTTGGCGAGGAAATTTTCCTCATGCAACGCCAAAGTGGTCGCATCATTTGGATGTCGCAAGCTTGCAAGGCGCTGACACATAAGCTGGGTCTGACATCCAGCGTCGATGAGTTTCCGGACCTGAAAAAAATGATTTATGCCGCGGCGCCCGCCAGCGATGGACTGCAGGTGCATGCCAAGTGGCACACCACGGATGCCACTTGGGGTCAACACATTGGTGAGAGACGGCAGTCCTCCATATCAGTATTTTGTCGTGCTGGTGATAGCAATAACATCTGGGTGCGCTTTACTCATTACAGCGACCGCGATGACTATTTTCGCCAGTACATTGCCGATCGCGACAAGCTGTTTGATACCTCAAGGTCGATATCAGTTGGTGAGATGGCAACCACGCTGGCGCATGAGCTGAATCAGCCACTGGGTACCTTGCAGAATATCGTCAGCGGCGTCCGCTCGAGACTCGAGGCCAGCAACCAGGGTAATGAAGAGATATTCGATGCCTTGCACCTTGCGCAAAAACAAGGTCAGTTTGCTTCCGAGATACTGTCACGTGTCAGAAGCTTTGCGAAGTCGCGTCAGCCGGTTATCGAGCAGTGCAATGTCAACACCCTGATCCAGAATACCCTGAATCTGCTGGATTGGATATTTCAGTCAGAGAAGATCAACATCAGCTATAACGCGGCGGCGACGGATATTACCCTGCACGGTGATTCAACGCTGTTGCAGCAAGTGCTGGCCAACCTGTTGCGTAATGCTGCGGAGTCGCTGACACAAGTAAGTGCCGATTCGCGCTCGATCACCATCACCGCTGCCTGCACTCAGGACGGCGTAGCGATAGACATATCCGATACTGGCATTGGCCTGGACAAGAACCATGAAGAGACACTGTTCACGCCGTTTCGCTCTGAGAAGAAGCACGGCATGGGGGTAGGGTTGAACATTTGCCGCTCGTTTATAGAGCTGCACGAGGGCAAGTTCTGGTTCACAAGCAACGAATCACGTGGCTGCACAGCCCATGTGCTTATTCCTGATCGACGGGCAACGCCTGTCAGGACAACTGACCTTGCGCACTAGCACCGTATTTGTTGTCGATGACAATGATGACTTTCGCTCATCTGTTGCCTGGATGTTGCGGGGAGAGGGCTACCAGACCGTTGAGTTTGCCAGTGCCAACAAGGCAATACGTGCTCTGAAGGTATCCGAGCATGCTGAGCTCATGCAAAGCTGCCTGCTGCTGGATGTGCGTATGCCAGAAATGAGTGGACTCGAATTCCATGAAGTCATCAGTCGAGAACGAATCCCCATTCCCGTTGTTTACATGACGGGACATGCCGACGTTCAACTAGCGGTCGAAGCTATGAAAAAGGGGGCGATCACGTTTCTGGAGAAACCGCTGAAGCCAGACCAATTGCGCAGTGCGATCGAGTCAGCTATTCATTCATCACTCACATTGAACCCGGTTGAACGCGGTGGCAAGGTCGATCACCGACAGTGCGTCGAGTTTCTGAGTCTGTTGCAAACGCTGACGCCGCGTGAGAACGAGGTGCTGAACGGTATCGTTGATGGCAAGCCCAACAAGCTAATAGCGGCGACGCTGGAAATCAGTGTGCGCACGGTAGAAGTTCATCGTGCACGCATAACGAAAAAACTGCATACCCGAAGTGCCTCCGAGCTGGTGAAGCTGGTGCTGACTTCCCAGGCTATTCCATGACCATTCGACGCGTGCGCACATCCAGTGGCAAATTACGAAATTCTGTACCGGGCAGGGAGGGTTCCACCGGTAACGCGTTGCGTCAGCAAGTCGGTCAGCCTCTATCCGCATTGCTGCTGGCCGCAGAAACGCCGCTGGGAACGATATGCCTGTCTGTCGATACGCTGGATCTGGATGACGATACGCCCGATGTCATCGCTCATGCCGTATACCTTGGCGCGATAGAAAATCAGGTGTGTTTTCTCGAAGATTGGCTCGACGTGTCACTGCCGCTAGAACCGGTGACTATGCTGGATCCATCGCTTGCTTGTCTGCTGACGCTCAGTCCCATTAGTGAGCAAGAGGGTGAGCAAAAGAATAAGCAAGGGGTCACCGTATCATTGCACCTTGCCGCGACCGCCTGGCCAAGGGTGCCGTTGATTCCTGATCATGTTGATGCGTCTCGGTGGCATATTGAGTGGCAAAAGCATCCTGCAAAAATCCTGTTTGCCAGGCTGTCTCCGAGCGTTGCAGATCTACAGGTTCTCACGAACGGTTCGGTGGTGCTGATCCCCGATTCTTTCGGGCCGAAATGGAACGCATCGCTGGAACTGTGTGGACATGGACTGATACTACAGGGGCATATTGATCCATCGGACTCTCGATGGTGGCGAAAGGTTGGCATCGTTGATGATGATGCCCTTGCAGATCAACAATCAACTGATGTGAGCTCTTTGGCAACTGTGGTTCTCTCGATGGATTTCAAGGTATCCAGTGATTTGCTGGTAGCCGGTGATCGGTTGTTCTATCGCGAAGTCAAAAGCCTGTTTGAGGAACCGGTGTGCCACCTTGAGCTAGGCTCTGGAATACGCATGAATGGTTCCTTGATTCCAGTAGCAAAAGGCTATGGACTGTACTTGCATCGCACAGACTCGGTGCTACGCTCTTAATCGGAAACGTTGGAATGGATTTAAGTACCTTTACGCCTTCGTCAGCCCTGTTGACGGTGGTACTGCTGGCGCTGGCGCCGTTTGTTGCCGTCATGGTGACCTCGTTTACCAAGATTGTGGTTGTGCTGTCATTGCTGCGCAATGCACTGGGTGTACAGCAGGTGCCACCCAACCTGGTACTCAACGGACTGGCTATGATCCTGACCATCTATGTCATGTATCCGGTGGGTGCCGAAGTGGGTGAACTCGTCAGCGGGTACGATCAACCGGTACAGAGTACCGAGGAGCTTCTGGAGATTGCCTCTGCGGGCAAGGAACCGGTCAGGCAGTTTCTGCTCAAGCACTCCGACGATCTGGAACGCTCTTTTTTTCAGACATCGATTACCAGAATGCTGGAGCAGGAGGGCAGGGAACCTATTGGATCAGATGACTTCATTGTGCTGATTCCCGCGTTTACCATCAGCGAGTTGACAGAAGCCTTTCAGATCGGCTTCATGATCTACCTGCCTTTCATCGTCATTGATCTGGTAGTTGCCAACATCCTGATGGCGCTGGGTATGATGATGCTGTCGCCAACTCTGGTCTCACTGCCGTTCAAGTTGCTGCTGTTCGTCGTGGTTGAAGGCTGGGCCAAACTGGCGCACGGTCTAGTCATTTCCTATTTCTGACCATGTTTTCCAACGACATCATTCAGCTTACGCAGCAGGCTCTTTGGCTAGTGCTGATACTGGCGGCACCACCGGTACTGGCAGCAGCCACCTTCGGTCTGCTCGTTGCGTTCTTTCAGGCTGCAACCCAACTGCAGGAACAAACGTTTCAGTTCGCCGTCAAATTTATCGTTATCATAGTGAGTATTTTCGTTACTGCATCGTTGATGGGTACGATGCTGTATCAGTTTACGGACCAGATTTTCAGTAACTTCCCGGGCATGGTTGCCGGTGGATAGCCAGCCTCGTGGATGATGCGCCTTTCTTCGGGTTGTTGTCCGAGCATGTACTGTTGCTGGCCATGGCGACGCTGCGACTGACTGTCGCCTTTCTTGTTACCCCATTGTTTTCCGATGAATTGGTTCCCGCTCTGGTACGCAATTCGATTTTTATTGCGCTGGCTAGCGTGGTTGCATTCATGCAACCTGCCATCGACTTTGACTCGATCACAGCAGCTCAATTGATGGGACTATTTGCCAAGGAGGCTTTCATCGGTCTGACCATTGGTTTTTTCTATAGTCTTTTCCTTTGGGCTTTCGAGGCGGCTGGGACTATAATCGATACACAGATCGGTACGTCACTGGCAATGGTCTACGATCCGATTTCAGGCCACGATGTAACACTCTATGGTGAGCTGATCGGTCGCTGGGCCAACTACCTGTTCATTTCAAGTGGCGGCTTGTTATTGTTGACCATCGCGATCATCGAAAGCTATGCTATCTGGCCTATCGAGCAGCCGTTGCCCCCACTTGACCTGACAACGCTTGTGCTATTCGAAGATCAGTTCTCTCGATTTGTTTCGTTGATTCTCACGCTGTCGGCTCCGGTCATTGCAGTAATCTTTCTGGTCGATATGAGTATGGGCTTGATCAACCGCTTTGCCAAACGACTCGACATACTCTTCATTTCAATGGCTATAAAGGGTTTGGTCGCGCTGCTCTTGATCTTCATCCTTATACCTGTGCTGGTCGAAGTATTTTTCCTGCAATTGGACAGTCACCGGGATGGCCTTTCAGAATTCTTGCGCGCGATTCTGGGTGACGCATAAATCATGCATGCTAACAAGTGTGCCAGAACTACCAAGGATTAATTCATCATGGAAAAAAACTTATCTTTTATCTCGATCCGCATGCGCATTGGCGGCATCGAAAGGTTGCGCGGAGACACGCTGCTCTTAAAGCTAGTAAGCGTTCGTGGCAAATTTGCATGTTGGGCATTATCGCTAGTCTGCGCGCTGACGTTGTCCGCGTGCTCGACAATCCAAGATCCGTCGACGGCAACACGCACTGACACCGAACAGCCGGATGCTACCTCTCAGGGTCCCAGCGCCGACGGTGCATTCGGTGACGTCAAACAATATCAGCTTGGCCTGTACACGGACTGGCCTGAGCTTCTGATCGCCAATGATCTGGTGCACGCAATGCTGCAGATCGATTCCCTGAATCCTGAAACGAGAACAATTCGCCTGCCACCGTTTCGCTCCACATTTGATGAGGCCCTTGAGCATGCGCTTGTTAAGTCAGGCTATCAGGTGGAGCGCGTAGAGGCCCGCACAGGCAAGGGCGTGATGATGAATTCGTGGATGTTGCAAGGCAAGGGACAGACAGCATCGGGCAGTGAATTCACATCGACTAAGGAGCCGACTTCGGGCTCAGCGCAACTGTTCACTTACATACTGGGCATAGACAGGATTGCCATGCGACGGACCTACAGCATCGATGGCAAGGTGGTTGCTCCTGCCTCATCACTGTATGTGAGAGGCGTTTCACCAAGGTCTATCGTGCTCGACGATCGGCGGTTCGTTGAAGAGTATGTCAACTAAGCGAGTCGGAATTTTCAGTCTGACCGATAAAGTCTGGAGTTAGAAGAGCATTACCCTGATCGTCCTTGATATGTCGAATTGTGTTTTATGATGTCAGCAAGCGTGGTTGATCCTGCGCCTGACCGGCACGGACAGAGCCGGGCGAAAAACTGGCTATTCAACCGACGAACCGGAGCCCCAATATTGCCTCGTAAGATCAGCGATGACATCAGTTTACGTGGACTTGAGGTGCTCGATGAATTGAGCCGAACAGAGTCTGTTCAGGCGGCGGCCTCCAATCTGGGTATGTCGGCACCGGCTGCATCACAACAACTGAAGAATCTGGAATCTGCACTGGGGCGTGCTCTGGTCGAGCATAGCCGTCGTCCTTTGGTGTTGAGTCGCAGTGGTCGTGCCTACCTGACACACGTACAAGCTGCATTGATGCACTTGCGTCAGGGTGCCGCCGAGCTGATGCTTGACGACCTTGGCTCGGTAGGGACCCTGCGCATTGGTATCATCGATGATTTCGACAGTGAGGTCACACCGCACTTGAGTGTTGCTCTGGCAGGTGTGTTAACTAGTACCCTGTTGACGCTGGTTACTGCGCCGTCGCTGCGTATTCTTCAACAAATTGCTGCGCAGCACATCGATATCGGTATTGCTGCAGGACCGCAGAATCCGCCCGAGGGTGTCAGCGACATACCGATTCTGCGCGATCCGTTTGTGCTGGCAGTGCCTCGTGGCTACTGTCCTGGAGCTCCCGATAAAATAGAGTCTCTGAGTGCTCTGCCTTTTCTGCGCTACGAGAAAAGTCTGCTGGTGAGTCGTCAAATTGCGGCCCAACTTGCCAGGCTGCGTTTGTCTCCACAAGGGCAGGTCGAACTCGACAGCAATCAGGCAATTTTCGGTCTCATCGCCAACGGCCGTGGCTGGACGATTTCGACGCTAGTCGGCGCTTTGCGTGCCAGGCGCTATCAGGATCAGGTGGATCTGTATCGACTGCCATTCAGTGGTTTTTCGCGCACCGTGTCGTTGTACTATCGCGAGGATTGGATGCCAGAAATTGCCAGCATCATTGCCGACAGTCTGCGCAGCATCCTGCAAGCCGGGATCGTTGAGCCGGGTCGGGCCCGTGCACCGTGGCTGGGCGAAACGCTGTCAATCATCGACAGCTGATTTCGTTTAGCTACGCAAAAGGTGCGAGCCAGTTCAGCAGTGTTTTTAGTTTGTCAACGCCTGAGAACTCGGGCCTACTTGCGCAAATCATTCAAGTCTCCAGCAGAATGTTGAATTCACCACGCAACCGAGCCTCGATCTCTGGGTCAACATACTGTGGGTGATGATTGGCGAGAATGTTTCTGGCCTTCTCGCGTGCCTTGCCCCAGGCTTCCGGTTGACCTTTCTCAGCCCAGGTAATCGGTGCATCCCGATCGGCCAGTTTGGGATAGAAGTAGTCTCTCTCCATGGCCGCCATGGTGTGTGCACCGCCCAGAAAATGCCCATCACCCAAAACCGCTTCACAGATGGCATCGTAGCCGAGGGTGTCCGCATTGACCTCAATGCCGCGCAATGCCCGGTAGATGTGACTGTGCATCTCATCGTCCAGTACGAAGGCTTCGAAACTTGCGCCCAGCAAAGAGGCTGTCATGCCAGAGGATTCATAGATCAGGTTGCCGCCTGCCAGTCCTGCGGCCAATGCAGAGAGACCTTTCTCCATACCGTACTGCGCATCGATGGCCTTCGCATCGGTCATTGAAGAGGCAACACCCGAAGGCAGATTCAACCAGTTTGAAATTTGTGCCGATGCAGCATTCATGACAGATATCTCTCCGCCACCACCGACAAATGAGCCGGTACGCAGATCGATCACCAGCGGCCAGTTGGAAAATACCATTGGATAGCCAGGCTGGAACACATTGACCATAATCAGACTGGCCAGTGTTTCTGCGAGCGATTGCGCCAGAAACCCGGCAAGCGTTGCAGGTGCCGTTGCGCCGGATTGCGCTGCGGTGATGCAGGAAATCGGCAAACCATGCTGCATACAAGCCAGTGTCACCTCGACAGCATCTTCGCCATAACGCATGGGAGAGATGACCGGGCTGATGTGCGCCTTTAGAAATGGGGTTTGTTGAAAGCGTCCCGATTGACCATCACCCCCTAAAGCGATATCCACCATTTTAAGTATGGGGTCCACATGTTCTGGCAACGTAAACGCCGTTGCCACCGGTTTGCTAGTACCTTTCAACAATGCGAAAACCGTATTGACATCAAGATCGAAACTGTCTGGAACATCGGTGGCAATGCAGCAACGTGTAAACCAGCTGACGTTGTTTAAAGTGTCCTGTAAACGTGTGAAGTCGTAGAGATCACGCAATGTCGATGAGCGATAACTGCCAGTATCAATATCCAGAGTCTGTACGGCTGCCCCGCCAGTGCCGAAGAACACACGATCGCCGCCAACATGGATCGAGCGGTCGCTGTCTCTGCCATGGAATGTGAATTCACTGGCGGCCATCGCGATTGTGGCTTCCACCATCTGTCGAGGAAACTGCAGCCGATCACCTGCCTTGATCGCACCGCTACTCAACAACTGGCGTTCCAGCACCTCGGGGACTTCACCCATGCCAAGCTCGGCCAACAGTCGCAGGGCCGTCTCATAGATGGCCGTGATTTCTGCTTCGCTCAGCGGCTGGTAGGCACCGCCTCGCTGGCCGGGTGGGCATGGGTCGACAGCAGGTGGCAACTTGCTTCTCGCAATTCTCGCAGCTCTGGATCCGGATCGCCGAGGTGACCTTGCAGTTTGCATACACTGACCCGTTGTCGTGAAACCTGTGGATTATGTTAGCCAAGGAGCCTTCAAAGCGCTGGGCTTATCGGTTGATTTGGTAAACAGTATTAATTGCAACGCCGACGTCTGGCAAATGATTTATTAGTATTTCGTGAACTGAAATCAGCAATTCCGATTTTCCGAATCTGCTTTGCGCCAATTGACGGACCCTATAGAACAGTGGCTCAATCACTGCTTGTTGCAGCTTAGACCCATCATAAGTAAACAGGGAAACAGATGTAACTCCGGTTTGCCGGTCTGGTGCGACCGTGAAGGTGCGATGCCGTTTTACGGTGAAATAAAATGCGAAAGTTTGACACAGGAATAAAGGTGCGATGAAGACGCAAACGCGTGTGGTAGTTATTGGCGGCGGAATTGCCGGGTGTTCAACCCTTTATCACCTGACCCAGGAAGGCTGGACAGATGTCGTCATGGTCGAACGTGATGAATTGACCTCTGGTACCACTTGGCATTCAGCGGCTCAGGTCACCAACTTCGGCATGACACAAACCATGGTCGGACTGAAGAGTCATTCAATCAAGCTCTACGAAGAACTGGCTGCTGATCCGGAGTATCCAATCAATTATCACCACGGTGATGGTGGTATTCGACTAGCCAATGATCAAACTACACTGGATGGTTATCGCCATTTCGCCAGTGTCGCCAAAGGCATGGGCGTGGAGTTTGAGTTACTGGACGCGCAGGAATGCGCACGACGCCATCCGTTGATTACCACTGATCGCTTGATGGGTGGCTTGTGGGATCCGATGGATGGCGATATTGACCCAGCGCAGCTGTGCCAGGCACTGGCTCGTCGTGCCCGTAAAGCGGGTGCTGAAGTTTATCGTCACACACCGGTCACCGGTTTGACACAGCACCGGGATGACAGCTGGACGGTGTATACCGAACACGGGGATATTGATTGTGAGATCGTGGTTAACGCTTGTGGCTATCGAGTCAATGAAGTCGGTTCCATGATGGGTGTCGAGCATCCGGTCATCTCGATGGAGCATCAATACCTGCTGAGCGAGCCCATTGCGCAGATCGAAGCTATTGATTATCGCCTGCCGCTGCTGCGTTGCCCGATTGATGATTTTTATTGTCGTCAGGAAAAGCAAGGATTGCTGGTAGGTTTCTACGAACAAGACTGTCGCACCTGGGGCATGGACGGCATAGACCCACATTTTGTAAACGCTCTGTGCCCTGAAGATACCGACAGATTTCTGCCAGTGCTCGAAAATGTATTCGCACGAATGCCGGTACTGGAAGATGTTGGAATCCATACCATCATCAACGGACCGATAACCTACACCATTGATGGTGCACCCCTGGTTGGCCCCATTCCCGGCAAACGCAATGCGTTCTGTATCATTGGTTTGCGAGCAGGTATTGGCGAAGGCGGCGGTCATGGCTGGCTATTGGCCCAACAGATTGTTCACGGTGAGGCTGAGTACGATACCTGGGTGATCGACCCTCGCCGTTTCACCACACACACCAATGTAGAGCTGTGTGCGCTGAAGGCGATCGAGGATTATCAAAACGAATTTCGCTTTCATTTACCGCACGAGCATCGTCCAGCTGGCCGACCAATGAAGACAACCCCACTGACATCAACACTGATAGCGGAAGGCGGTGAATTCGGTGTAGTCAATGGTTGGGAACGCCTTGCCTATATCAAGCCGTCGGCAGATTTTCATGAAACGCACGGCTTTCATTTCAATGAAACCTTCGATGTGGTGGCTGACGAGATCAGGGCTGTGCAAAACGGGGTCGGCTTGACTGAGGTCAGCGGTTTCAATCGTTTTGAAATCACCGGTAATGGTGCGCCAGAATGGCTGGAAACGATTTTCTGCAGCAAAATGACTCGCAAACCCGGCAGAGTGGCTCTGGGTTATCTGTTGAATCATCAAGGCAATATCAAGGGTGAGGCAACGATAGCCCATCTTGATGCCGACACACTTTGGTATGGCTCTGCCGCGGCTGCAGAATATCACGACATGGACTGGCTAAAGGCACACATGCCAGACGATGGTTCGGTAGCCATCCGTTCATTGACTAACGACTACACCATTCTTGTACTCGCAGGCCCCAAGGCCAGAGATGTGTTATCGGCTGCTGCCCGGGGTGACTGGTCGGCCAAAGCCTTTCCGTGGCTGTCAGTGCGAAAAGCCTATATAGGCATTGCAGAGGCCGTAGTGATGTCGGTGAGCTTTTCGGGTGAACTGGCATATGAGATCCATGTGCGCAATGCGCAATTGCAAGCAGCGTATGAGGCGTTACGCAAATCTGGTCAGGCACATGGGCTGCGCTTGTTTGGTACATATGCTGTCGAGTCCATGCGGCTTGAAAAAGGCTACCGGCACTGGAAGGCCGATCTGCTGACGGAATTCAATCCATTCGAATCAAATCTGTCCCGGTTCGTGAAGATGGACAAACCGGATTTCATCGGTAAACAGAAGCTGCAGAGCGATACGTTGCGTCAATCTTTTGTATCATTGACACTGGACTGCACGCATGCACCGGCGCATGGCGGCGACAGCATTCTGCACGACGGCCTTGTGATTGGCACGGTGACCTCTGCCGGCTGGGGTTACCGGGTCGGCAAAAACATAGCCATGGGCTTTGTCAATCCCGAGTTTGCTGCCAGCGGTACGCAACTGCAAGTCGAGGTGATCGGTGAAGCGGTGAAGGCGGAAGTCGTGGATGATTGTTTGTATGATGCCGAGTACCAGCTAGTGCGTTCATGAAGAGTTTTTCCGTATCATCACGGCCACTGATACTATGATCTAGCGCTGTTCAAGGACAATGTCTACGCGTCTATTCTGTTTTCTTCCTTCTTCTGTAGCGTTGCTTGCAATTGGATAATCCGCTCCATAGCCCGCTGCGGATATGTTCTCATTCGGGATGCCTTGACTGCTCAGGAAGCGCAGGGTGGAGGCGGCGCGTGCAAAAGAAAGCTCCTCGTTATCATTGAAAGCACTGCCGTTACCAACAGGGATATTGTCGGTGTGTCCGACAACAGTTATGTTGGCATCCTGATTCGCAAGATCTTGTGCGATGGTTGTGAGCAGTGCTATGCCAGTACTGCTCAGAGAAGTTCCACTGGTTCGGAACAGACCAGTGTTACCAACTTGCACCAATACCTTATTGTCGCTTGTCGTGACTATCGTTGTGCCGCTCAGACCACCAATCTTGGCGTCTAACGACGAGCTCGTGGTCGATGCCCAATTAGCCCCGGCATTCAAGTTATCAGCTAACTTACTTTCATTTTCTCTTGAAATATCTAATACTCTCTGCAGCCTGGTGCGCACAAATGCGCGGTCGGCAGTCACTTTGTCGAGCTCATTCTCGAGCTGTTTTGAGTTAGTTAATACGCGATCAAGCCTGGTACGTACGAATGCGCGGTCAGCGGAAACTTTCTCGAGCTCACTGTCGAGTTCTTTTGAATTTGTTAATACGCGGTCGAGTCTGGTGCGCACAAATGCGCGATCAGCAGTCACTTTCTCGAGTTCATTATCGAGTTCTTTTGAGTTTGTTAAAACGCGATCAAGTCTGGTGCGCACAAATGCGCGGTCAGCCGTCACTTTGTCGAGTTCATTACCGAGTTCTTTTGAGTTTGTTAAAACGCGATCAAGCCTGGTACGCACAAATGCTCGATCAGCAGTCACCTTCTCAAGCTCATTCTCGAGCTCTTTCGAGTTTGTTAAAACGCGATTAAGCCTGGTGCGCACAAATGCCCGGTCAGCAGTCACCTTCTCAAGCTCATTCTCGAGCTCTTTCGAGTTTGTTAAAACGCGATTAAGCCTGGTGCGCACAAATGCTCGATCAGCAGTTACCTTCTCGAGCTCATTACCGAGTTCTTTCGAGTTTGTTAAAACGCGATCAAGCCTGGTACGTACAAATGCTCGGTCAGCAGTCACTTCTCCAAGCTCGTTTTCGTAAGATTTTGCATTCGCTATTACTCTATCTAGTCTCTGTAGTAGATGCGCCTTTTCCTGCTGAAGCTTTGTGACCCTGTTTTCAAGATCCGCGGGTGTATTAGCAAAAGCTCCACCAGTAACGGCGATAAGCAGTAAAGATAGAATTGCATTGATCGCAAATTTAGACATTTGTACCCTCCAGTACGATTAGTGAATCATAAGCCTTTTGCATAGAGTAAAGCCAGCTAGTGGTGACGGCGACGCTGAAAAATTCACGCTCTGGATAATCAATGTAGAATTCAATTCCGCTCAGAAGTATCGTAGGGCCAATATGTTTACTACATGCCGTGGTTAGAACTTTCCGGCAGAAAGTGTTTGCCTTGGGGTTTACTACCGATTTAATGTTAACACCGGTCAGGTAACACTCCTCTCCCTCAGCGAATTTTCGCGTTACTTCCGTGTAATCGGGAAAATCGTGTTCAGCGGTATCTAAGACAAAATATTGACTGAGTCTGGCGAGACTAGATTGAACCGGGATGCCATTGCATTGAGTCAACGGTACTATTTGCAAACTTGGGTCAAAAGTACCTTGCGAAGTCAGACGCGGGGTTATCTTTCGTTGGCCGTCTTATCGGTGCAGAGTTCGTGGCTAATGGTTACATTCGTGTTACGGCAACTGCATTCGCACCCGACGAAGCTGCAGAGAAGATTGCGGAAGACTTTTGCGAATGGTAATTTTCTACGATGTGATTTCACGATCACTAAATAATGGTCCTCTGCTTTCTTTATACCAAAGTGTGTACAATCTTGCTGAAAATTACCAAATAACAGCCAGTTCAGGCTTGCCTGGATAACTTAAACAATAGCAATGAAATCTATTGAGAGACGCGAAATTAATTCAAGCCTGGCCTATCAAATGGTTGGGAGTGCAATACAACTGGCTGAACAAAAAAACGTTGAGGTTTGTGCAGTTGTTTGCGATCCACGGGGGCATCTGGTTGCGTTAGCACGCACCAACAATGTTATGGCCCCGGCAATTGAGTATGCAATCGACAAAGCTTGGACAGCCGCAAACTTTGCCATCAGTACACAAGGGCTATACGAACGAGTTGCCGTAAAGCCACCGGTTGCAATGGGTTTTGCAAACAGGGATCGCGTATTGTTCTTTCCCGGTGGTTTGCCGATATTCGATGCCAGCGTGTGTATCGGCGGCTTAGGCGTATCAGGCGCCAAAGACCAGGATGATATCGACATAGCCCAGGCTACAATCGAAAAGTTCGATCTTGCAATAGAAAAAATCGGCTAAGGGCTCGTGAAATAATTAACTATGCAGTGCAGGCCCGGATAAGCCTTTTCAAGGCATCACGCTAATTATAGCCGCATGCCTTGTAGTATCTACTGATGCACAAGGCGATATGATCAGTCACTAATTGTTCGGCGGATACATTTGATGATCCGAAATCCCTTTCGTAGAAATACTGCGACACAATTGTATTGGGTATTTTTTTTCTGCCAAGGTTCGAGAATAACACTTCAAGCGCTTTTTTAACCGCAGGCACTGTCCAGTAGTAGCGAATTCGGTCACTGTAGCTAAAATGTTTAAGCTGCGTGACCAGGTCGTTGTCACCACGGTAGTACGGGGTCCAGTGTTCAGGGTTTTCGCTCATCGCATGATTAATCGCCTGAATTAATCCGGATCGATCCTTCTCCGGGATAAGAATGTCTTCAATGGAGGCGAGTGAGAACATAGCTTCTCGCATTCTGAAGGTAAGTTCGGGTCCCACTTTCAAGAAGAAAAAGTGGTTGTCAACCAATTCGGTGAGAGCGTCTGTTGGCTGGTAATCAGTAGAGTGCGCTTCAAACGAGAGATTCTCGAAATTCGATATTGCAGCTGATAGTTGTGATGCCTCCTCTTGTTCAAAGCGATGTACAGCAGTGTGGCTGAAGTCAACACCTGGTTGAGTAACAACCGATGCGATTTTTGGCCAGACATTTGAGAGACCTTCACTTTCAAATGCTTGTCGATGGGTTTCGATCGTCTCGTTCAAGCGTTCGACACTGGTGACTGACAGCTCCTCCATATCATCAGTTTCGCCTCCAGGGATGGGGACTTCGGTGCCGATGATATAAAACAACTCTTCGCTATGCGGAGAGTGCTGTTCAACAATTTTGCATAAGCGTGCAGCCCTTTGCGCAACCAGCTCAAATGATGGTGTCGCTTCGCCTGCGCAAGCCATGGAAGCGTCGAGGTGGATTTTACGAAAACCTGCAGCTGCATACTCTTTAACCAGAACTTCGGCTTTCTCCATTGCCTCCTCTGGCGATAGATGCCTCCACGGATTAGGGCCAAGATGATCCCCACCGAGTATTAAGTTATCAGATGATACGCCGTACTCAGCAGCGAGCGTTTCGGTCCAGGTACGAAATCCCGATGCGCTCATGCCTGTATAGCCACCGTCCTGGTTCACCTGATTACAAGTAGCTTCAATCACTGCTGGAACCTGATATTTCTTTGCATACTGAAATATTGATCGCAGTACGAGCTCATTCGCGGTGCAAAAGCATGGGATACCTGTCGATACGCCAGATTTGTTTTTATTGATTTTTTTAGTAATATCTAGCATCAATGTTCCGTTACATCGAGGTGTTGGCAGGATTGCTTTTTAAAAATGCTTTGACGGTGTCAAGGCTGGAATTTCCTTCCATGGGTCCACGTTTTGTAACGGCGATAGCGCCAGCCGCGTTGGCGTACTGTGCGCATAATTCAATTGGATGATCGTTCGCTATCATTGCGAGGAAGGTGCCGCAGTAGCAGTCTCCTGCCCCCGTAGGGTCTACTTCTTCAACTTTGTGGCCTCCCAGCTTCACAGGCTCACGATCTCGTGTAAAGATAGTCGAACCCTGGTTGCCGCGAGTAAGTGCGATAGTTTTGACGCCTGTATCCTGTAAGTTGGAAATGGCCTCATCCTGTGAAATATTTGGATAGAGAAATTCAAGATCACTATCACTGGGGATAAGGTAGCTGCTCTTTTCTATCAGGCTCATCAACACCGCCTGGACGTCTGGATCTTTCATCAGCTCTGGTCGCACATTAGGGTCGCAACTGATTTGCCCGCCGCGTTTGATTACTTCAGTTGCTGTGCGTTGTATGGCCGTTCGCAGGTTCAGATTCCCAAGTGAGGAACCAGAAAAGTGCATGATTAAAGGGCCGGTAGGCAGCTGTATTGATTCTGCTTGCAGGGCGTCTGCTGCGGTGTTGTTCAAATGGAAGATAAATGTACGACTGCCGTCCTCAAAGTAGGAAACGAAAGCGACGCCTGTTGATTTATCTTCAAGGCTCTCTATCCCTGATGTCTCCACACCATTTGACTGCAAGCGATTAATCAGTGCCTGGCCAAAGTTATCTGCGCCTACAGCACCGAATATTTGAGTTGAAGCCCCAATTCTGGCTGCCTGGTCAATACATATTGCTGGTGCGCCACTTGGGTATGGGCCAGAGTAGGTGACAAGTTCTCGAAGCTCACACCCTTTTTTGTGAGAAACGAACTCCACCAGCAATTCACCAACAGCAATAACGGAGCGCATTTTGGATCCCATTGAGCATATAACCGATGAAAATAAGGACTTTCGAGTCAATATCAAATATTACGCATGTAAAAATAAATTGTAAAGAGTGGCTGTGCAAAGCCTTGGATCAGTGGTTTCGGCGCGAAAAATAGAAGTTTACACATAAAAAATAATTTACACGCGTAAATAGATACTGTAAGGTCTTTGCACTGCCGTTTTTTGGCTTTTTGTTGTAAGTCACAGCGGCTACCACTTTATCGTTGACAGGAATGCACGAATAGCCGTGAGAGAGTTGGAACAGACCAGGCAGAAGATACGCACAATGGAGGAGCTTTCGTCCGCCATAGGTATCTCTCGCCCAACACTTTCCAAGTATTTCCGTGATGCAGGGTCTGTACGAAGTAGTACGCGCGAGCGTATAGAAAAATCACTCGATACTGTCGATTACATACCGAATTTTTTCGCGACTAACATGAATAGGCAAGCCACTCGCATTATCGGAGTGATTGTGCCCTACTTAAACGATCTTTTTTTTACCTCGCTGATACAATCCATAGAACAATATGCACTTAAGCGAGGCTATACGATTATCATACAATGCGCCCACGCCGACACCGCACTTGAATCCAAGATGTTTGAGAATTTAGTAGCTATGAGTGCCGACGGTATTATTGCAGCCCCGATAGGGCAAGCTAGCTCATTAAGCACTATCACGCGTTTAAATGATAAGTTGCCGATCGTGTTTGTCGACTCGCGATTTCCGGATACTTGCGATGATATCGATTTTGTAGGTACTAATAATCAACAAAGCATATCGTTAATGGTTGGGTATCTGCATCGATCTGGTGGTGCTCCGGTGTTTCTTGGAATGCCACGTATCAATTCAAACAGCCTGGAGCGCGAGCAAGCCTATTTGAACAGTGCGAAGGAACTCGGATTTGAACCGCGTATCATCCCTGTCAGTAGCTCAGACTCGGTTTGGAATTTTGAGGATTTTGCCTATCAGACGATGGATAAATATTTTGGTCGGGGAGAATATGTCGATAGCACAATTTTGTGTGCTAATGACCGGCTGGCAATTGGTGTTATACGGGCCGCTAACCGACATCATTTGTTATCTCAGCGAAAAGGTGAGTCATCCCAGTTTCGCGTTGCGGGCCATGACGATCACCCTTTGTCAGCATACGTCTATCCAGCACTCACTACAGTTTCCCGAAATACCGAAAAAATGGGTAGGGCTGCGGTTGAGCAAATACTGGATCAGATTGAAAATGGCCGCCGAAAGGGTAAGGGCGTCAAAAGAACATTCGATGCGGAACTGCGCCTGAGAGAGTCCGCGTGAATTTTTTTTTTATAGGTGCTTAACCGCGCATAGGTTCTTTTTGTATTTCATAAAATGAGAATCAACTGTGCAACCGTTGTTTTTTTCACTTGTTAATAAAGAGAGAGAGGATTTATGAATCTAAAATTAAGCCTAAGCGCATTGGGCGTAATGGCTGCTCTTTCGGCTTCGCACGCTGCGAATGCCGAGGAGATAACCATCGCGACCGTAAACAACGCCGACATGATTACAATGCAGGAGCTTGCTCCCAAGTGGGAAGAAGCCACTGGTAACAAGGTCAACTGGGTTGTACTTGAAGAAAATGTTCTTCGTCAACGCACTACAACCGATATTGCCACTGGTGGTGGTTCTTTCGATATTATGTTTATTGGTGCGTACGAAACGCCTATCTGGGGTGCAAAGGGCTGGTTGACACCGCTTGACGATTTTGCTGATGATGCTGACTATGATCTGGAAGATGTATTCCCACTAGTTCGTAACGGTTTGTCAGCAGACGGTAGCTTGTACGCATTGCCGCTTTACTCCGAAACCTCGTTCACGTTCTACCGCACAGACTTGTTTGAGGAAGCAGGTATTGAAGTGCCAACTGAGCAAATAACGTATACAGAATTTGCCGAGATGGCAGCGAAGCTGCATGATCCTGACAATGGCGTATATGGCACCTGTCAGCGTGGTAAAGCGGGTTGGGGCGAAAACATGGCCTTCGTTGGTACTGTTGCTAACGCATTTGGCGGCCGTTGGTTTGATGAAGACTGGAACCCTCAGCTGGACTCCCCAGAGTGGAATGCTGCAATTAACTACTATGTAGACTTAATGAATGCATCAGGCCCTCCAGGTTCATCTGCTAATGGTCACAACGAAAACCGTGCGCTTTTCAAAGATGGCAAATGTGCAACCTGGGTTGACGCAACATCAGCCGCTGGTGATGTTCGTAACCCTGATACATCAGCTGTTGCAGACAAAACTGACTTCTTCAAAGCTCCTATGCAAGAAACCGACAAAGGTACAGGTTGGTTCTGGTCCTGGGCTCTTGCTATTCCAGAGAGCTCCAAGAAAGTAGATACTGCCAAGAGTTTCCTGAAGTGGGCAACATCCAAAGAGTACTTTGAAAGTGTTGGTGAGGCAAAAGGCTGGGTTGCTGTTCCTTCAGGAACACGTAAATCGGTTGAAGAGGATCCGCGTCGTCTAGAGGCTGCTCCTTTTGCTAATACTATTGTAGAGGCTATCCTGTCTGTTGATCCTGCAGATCCAACACGCGACCCAGTGCCTTACACTGGCGTTCAGTTTGTAGCTATTGAAGAGTTTCAAGGCATCGGTAACTATGTAGGTCAGCAAGTTGCTGCAGCATTAGCGGGTCAGAGCTCTGTAGAAGAAGCGTTGGCAAACAGCCAGAAGTTTGCTGTTCGTGAAATGACTAAAGCCGGTTACATCCAGTAGTCGTGCAGTAAAACGAACCGGGGCCTTGCGCCCCGGCTCGTAATTTCATTAAAACTAGTATATACACAATCGTTTCCACGACGGTTCAGCGTATTCTCAAGTCACTCGCTAACATCCAACATCTGAGAGGATAGAACGCATGGCTACTAAAGCGTCCAGATTATCTGCACGTTTAATGATCTCCCCTGCTGTGCTTTTGCTGCTGGGTTGGATGCTTATACCTCTCAGCATGACGCTGTATTTCTCGTTCCTGCGCTACAACTTGCTGCAGCCAGGCAGTGGTAATCCTTTTGTAGGTTGGGAAAACTATTATTGGTTTGTCACTGACCCAAGCTTCAAAGCTGCACTGTTCAATACCTTGATACTTGTTGGCGGTGTGCTCCTGATAACCACACTTGGTGGTATAGGCTTTGCGCTACTGCTCGATCGCCCGATGTTTGGCCAAGGCGTCATTCGTATTATGGTAATCGCGCCATTTTTTGTTATGCCAACCGTTTCCGGGTTGGTCTGGAAGAACATGTTCATGAATCCCGTGAATGGCATTTTTGGCCATCTTGCTTCAGCAATAGGGATGCAACCTGTGGATTTCTTCGGACAGATCCCGCTGGCGTCCATCATCTTTATCGTCTCATGGATGTGGCTTCCCTTTGCAACCCTGATTTTATTGACAGCATTGCAATCGCTTGATCAAGAGCAGATTGAAGCGGCTGAAATGGACGGAGCCAATTGGCTGAATCGTTTTTGGTTTATGGTGCTGCCACACATGGCACGGGCCATTACCGTTGTCATCCTTATACAAACCATCTTTCTGCTGTCGGTCTTTGCCGAGATCCTTGTCACCACTAACGGGGGGCCTGGCACAGCAACAACTACCTTGACTTATTTGATCTATGTCTCATCACTGTTGCAATATGATGTTGGCATGGGCAGTGCAGGTGGCGTGCTCGCTATCATTCTGGCCAATATTGTCGCGATCTTCCTGATGCGCATGATCGGCAAGAACCTGGACGCATAGGGGAGAAATAATATGGCGCGCGCAGTCTCAAACAAAATAAGACTCGTTAATACGCTCATGGCAGGAACATTGGGCTTCCTGATGTTCTTTCCAATTCTTTGGATACTGGTTCTTGCTTTCAAAACCGAAGAGGATGCGATCAGAGCCCCTTTGGAAATTCTGTTTGACTCAGGTTGGACCAGCGATAGTTTTAGCGCCGTTATGGCGCGCTCAGACTACTTCAAACATTTCATGAACTCGGTGGTCATCTCGGTCGGTTCCACGCTGTTGGGGTTGTTGATCGCGGTTCCTGCAGCCTGGGCGATGGCCTTTGTGCCTGGCAAGCAAACTAAGAACATACTTATGTGGATGCTTTCAACAAAAATGCTTCCACCTGTGGGTGTGCTCATACCCATCTATTTATTATTTCGTGACACAGGATTACTCGACACGCGTGTGGGTCTGGTCATGATACTCACGCTGATAAATCTGCCTATCATCGTGTGGATGCTCTACACCTATTTTAAAGAAATCCCAGGTGAAATTCTGGAGGCTGCGCGTATGGACGGTGCCTCTTTGAAGGAGGAGGTCATTTATGTTCTGACACCGATGGCAATCCCGGGTATGGCCTCGACGGTTCTGCTCAACATTATCCTTGCCTGGAACGAAGCATTTTGGACACTTAACCTGACGGCCTCGAAAGCCGCGCCACTTACCGCATTTATCGCAAGCTATTCCAGCCCTGAAGGGCTGTTCTACGCAAAACTCAGTGCGGCATCAATAATGGCAATCGCGCCAATTCTAATCATGGGTTGGTTCAGTCAGAAACAACTCGTGCGTGGTTTGACATTCGGCGCGGTTAAATAGGAATCAAGATGGGACAAATCACACTCAAACAAATCACTAAGAGCTTTGACAACGTTGAAGTTATACAACCGATTGATTTGATCGTTGAGGACGGCGAATTTGTTGTATTCGTTGGCCCTTCCGGTTGTGGAAAATCTACATTGCTACGGCTTATTGCGGGATTAGAAGATGTTAGTAGCGGGCAGATTTTAATCGACGGCAATGATGCCACTAATGTCCCGCCAGCTAAACGCCGACTAGCCATGGTCTTTCAGTCATATGCGCTTTATCCGCATATGTCTGTGAGAAAGAATATTGCTTTCCCATTGAAAATGGCTAAAGTTGACCGCGCCGAGGCCAATCGTAAAGTGGAAGCCGCAGCCCAAGTGCTTAACCTGACAGATTACCTTCAACGTCGACCGGGGCAATTGTCCGGCGGACAACGCCAACGTGTTGCTATTGGTCGGGCAATTGTACGCGAGCCCCAGGCTTTTCTTTTCGACGAGCCTTTGTCAAACCTTGATGCCGCTTTACGCGTCAATATGCGTTTGGAAATTTCAGAGCTACATCAAAAGCTGAAAACGACAATGGTGTATGTTACGCACGATCAAGTTGAAGCTATGACAATGGCCGACAAAATCGTTGTTCTTTCTGATGGACGCATTGAACAAGTCGGATCACCGCTTGAGCTCTATAATAAGCCGCGAAATCGTTTTGTCGCAGGCTTTATAGGTTCGCCAAAAATGAACTTCATAGAGGGCGCCGAGGCTGAGAAGTTCAACGCTCATGCAATCGGGGTTCGTCCTGAACACTTTAATGTTAGTAAAGTGAGTGGAATGTGGAAAGGCACGGTTGGGGTGTCAGAACATTTGGGGTCGGATACTTTTTTCCGTGTGCAGATAGACAATACGATTCTCACAGCGAGAGTCAACGGCGAGATAGACGTTCACCATGGTGATACGGTTTATCTTGATGCTAATCCAGAGCGAATCTATAAGTTTGATAATAACGGGAACTCGATTTGATGAGTCGTCTTGCCGGTAAAACAGCATTGATTACAGGTTCTGCTCGTGGCATCGGCAAAGCATTTGCGCAAAGCTATGTACGTGAAGGTGCGCGTGTTTGTATTTCAGATATCAATATTGACGCTGCAAATGATACAGCCAGGGAGATAGGAAATAGCGCAGTAGCTGTGCGTATGGATGTTACCAGGCAGGATAGCATTGATGCAGGTGTTGCTGAGACGATCGAGAAGCTTGGACATATCGATATTCTTGTTAACAACGCAGCCTTGTTCACAGCGGCCCCAATTGTCGATATTAAGCGTGAAGATTATGACAAGGTATTTGCGGTAAATTTTGCAGGCTCATTATTTACTCTGCAAGCAGTTGCCAGGCATATGATTGAACGCGGGCAGGGTGGCAAGATTATCAATATGGCCAGCCAGGCAGGACGACGAGGTGAAGCCCTTGTTACTGTTTATTGTGCTACCAAAGCTGCCATTATTTCAATGACACAGTCTGCTGGTATGGATCTGATAAAACATGGCATCAATGTCAATGCAATCTCACCCGGCGTGGTAGACGGTGAACACTGGGATGGCGTTGATGCCTTTTTTGCAAAACACGAAAACAAGGCGCCGGGGCAAAAGAAAAAAGAAGTAGGCGAGGCCGTGCCCTTCGGTCGCATGGGCGTGGCGGAAGATCTGACCGGCATGGCGATTTTTTTAGCCTCGCAAGAAGCCGAATACGTTGTTGCACAAACATACAACGTAGATGGTGGGCAATGGATGAGCTAGAGCGTGAAATTAACAAAACTCTCAGTACAAACGTTGAGCGATATTAACGCCGACGTAAAAAAACCGTCTTACCAAAAAAATGAGCTAACGCCTGGTATTGTCCATGTGGGCATTGGTAATTTTCACCGTGCCCATCAGGCCAGCTATTTACATCGTCTTTTCGAGCTGGGTGTTGATCGAGACTGGGCAATTGTTGGTGCAGGTGTTACGCAATATGACGAGGCAATGCGTACCCGGCTGGCAGAGCAGGACTGGTTGACCACCGTGGTGGAGCTTGATCCTGATAAACTCTCAGCCCGAATCATTGGCCCGATAGTTGATTTTGTCGAGATAAATGCCAACTCGGTAGTCGAGGCGATGGCGCAACCGAATATTCGCATCGTGTCGTTAACGGTCACTGAGGGCGGCTATTTCGTGGATGCCGGAACCGATGGCTTTGACGCATCACACCCGGATATCGTTGCAGATGCCAATAATCCAGAGCAGCCCAAAACCGTATTCGGGATAATAATCGCCGCTTTGAACAAGCGAAGACTCAGCGGGATACAGCCGTTCACAGTGATGTCATGTGACAATCTACCCGAAAATGGCTACGTTGCCAAACGAGCAGTATTGGGGCTTGCCAGAAGTTTTGATAGCGATTTACATGACTGGATTGCAGAGAATGTAGAGTTCCCCAATTCGATGGTTGACTGTATAACGCCCAGCACGGGGGAGTCTGAAATCGCTATGATTCGAGACTCATTTAGTATTGACGACAATGCACCGGTAGTGTGCGAGCCGTTTCATCAGTGGGTACTGGAAGACAAATTCTCGAATGGCCGCCCGGCACTGGAAAAAGTGGGCGTTGAGTTTGTAGAGCATGTAGCTCCGTATGAGCTAATGAAGTTGCGAATACTTAACGCTGGGCATGCATCAATTGCTTATCTGGCTGGTCTTCTCGATATTTACTATGTTCACGACGCAATGGGTAACTCCCTGGTTGCGCGTTACCTGGAAAAACTGGAAAAAACGGAGATTATCCCAACACTGGATCACATCCCTGGCGTTAGTTTCGAAGCCTATTATGACAAGGTTGTTGAGCGATTCTCTAATGGCGCGATTGGCGACACTATTGGGCGATTGTGTTTCGATGGGTTTAATCGCCAACCAAAGTTTGTGCTGCCAATCGTTGAGGCGCGTTTACAAGATAATCATTCAATAGAGGGTTTAGCATTAGAGTGCGCGCTGTGGTGTCGATATTGTTTCGGCACTACTGATTCGGGTGCTGTTATACCTGCAAATGATCCTCAATGGGAGCGCTTGACAAAACAAGCCGCATTGGCAAAAAACAATCCGCAGACCTGGCTTGAGTTAGGAGATGTCTATGGTGCCCTTGCCAGAGAACCGCAATTTATAAAGGCTTTTTCTGATGCCTTGAACAGCCTGTGGGAAAACGGAACATCAGCCACTGTAGAACGCTACCTTTCGTCCTGAAGCTACGTAGATAAACATAACTATGAAAGCCATTACTTACAGAGCGCATGGAGAAGTGCAAACCAGCGAAATAGCGGACCCGAGCGCCAGCCTTGATGAAGTTGTTATTCGTGTGTGCGCCAGTGGCGTATGCCACACGGATATAGACATACTCTATGGTCGTTATGGAAATTCGACATTCCCGCTTGTCCCTGGCCATGAATACGCTGGCGAGGTGATATCCGTTGGCAAAAATGTAACCAACTTGCGCGAAGGCGAGCGTGTTGTAGTTGATCCAAATATTCACTGTGGTGAATGTAGAGCATGCCAAAAAGGGCTAACCAATCTTTGCGACAATCTTGGTGCCTACGGCGTTACCGTGCACGGAGGCTTTGCAGAATACAGTGCTGTCAATCAGGCTAATGTATTTCCCATAGGCGATTTATCTTACGGCGTTGCTGCACTGGCAGAGCCTGTTGGATGTGTACTTAACGGGCTGGATGCATTCGACACTGATGCAATGCAAAGTGCTCTGATTTTTGGTGCGGGGCCAATTGGCATGTTGATAGCTTTATCCCTTCGCACAAGAGGAGTCGACGACGTCACGATGGTCGATCTGGACGAATCACGACTATCGCTAGCAGAGTCATTTGGTTTAAAGGCGATTGCAGCGGGCTCTAGCGTACTAGACGCTTTGGAAAAATCGGTAGATTTGGCAGCTGATGCTACCGGTATACCCAAAGTGGCCGAAGGCTTGATTAATTACTCTGCCAATGGTGGAAACGTCTTGTTTTTCGGTGTCTGCCCACCAGGTGAGACTATCGCAATATCGCCGCATGATGTGTTTCGTCGACAGATACGAATAGCGGGCACGCACTCGTTGAATCACAACATACCCGAAGCGTTAAAAGCTATCGAAACCATTGGCCCGGATATTGATCGTTTGATTTCCCATCGCGTAGAGTTGAAAGAGATAGAGGGTTTTCTGAACAAAAGCAATACATCCAGCTCACTAAAGGTACATGCAGTTATTAGCTAGTGATGCGCCAATGTGTTGACTGCGTAGGGAGGAGAAGTGCCAGTTTATACCTTTATACAGGATGGGGGTGTTCAGTAAAGCGAACTGATTGAACACTCGAGGGGGGCTTGATTCCGTTTTTCCGCATGGAATGTATCGTGCAGAGTGAATGCTTTGTTCAGCACAGGTTCCAGCCGTGACATTTTTTCCTGGCAAGCGTTTACGTGCGATTAAACTAGCCGCCCTAGAACGATGCCTACGAGAAACGCGTACTCAGACCAACGAATCCATACAGCATCGTACGCTGATTGACGTACTGGAGCCACGCCTGTTGTTTTCTGCCGACCATCCACTTGGTGTGGCTGTTGGCGCCGCTGATTTTCAGGAACACTTCGAGCATTTGCGTGATAGCCAGATTGCGGCTGTCACATTGGACATGCTGCATGCTCTTGAGCGTGAGTCATCTGAAGACTTAACAGGCTCAGAGGACGAGCTCATCGTTACAGATGAGATCAGTGAAAACTTTGTTATCGAGAACGGATCCGACGCAGATTTGGATTCCTTGCACGATTCGATAATGGTTGGTTTCAGCATAGACGACGTCAACGCAAACGTGATGCTGAACGATGGTGTCACTCCGATCATCATCAATGTAACCACAGTGGATGATCGTGTCGACGCCACCGACATGAGTTCGTTTGTGGCGTTTAACAATGGCGCCGGTGGGGATGGGCTGGTTTCATTGCGGGAAGCAACTATTGTCGCTAACGCCGACGACAGCGTTGATATCATACGGTTGCCAGATGGCAATTACCGATTAACCCTGGATGGTGGTAACTGGAATGAGGATGCGAATCTGGAGGGCGATCTTGACCTTGACGGCTCTTTCACCATTCAAGGCGAAAGCGAGGAAAACACGATCATTGGGCAGGATGTTGCGAACCAACGAGTAATTGAAGTTCGGGAGGGTCCAGTAACGTTTTCTGATCTGACTATTAGTGATGGTGCTTTGGGATTGCAAGAAAATGGATCGGGAAATTCCATTCCTGGTGGTGGTCTTCTCGTGCAACAAGGGGACGAGGCAATACTCAATAACGTCACGTTTACCAACAATGAATCTGTTGGTTCGGGCGGCGCTTTGTGGGTAGGAGGTAGTGTAACTCTGGATAATGTGACAATTTCAGGCAACGAAGCTGTACAAGGGGCAGGAATTTACGCAGGGTCACAGTCTACCGTTGTCATAAAAAACAGCACGATAGATAACAATCGTGCCGGAGTTGACGGCGGTGGTATTTTTTCTCTGGGGTTAATGGAAATTTACGATTCTGTGCTGGAAAAAAACTCTGCAAATACTGGGCAGGCCAGCGAAAACACACGTGGTGGGGCGATTTGGATCGGGATCAACGGCACTGCCACCATCCAGAACACAGTTTTTCTGGAAAATTGGGCAAAATCAGATGGTGGTGCCATCAATAATTTTGGTCAGCTGACTTTACTTGATTCTGAATTGATCGGTAATAATACAGAGCATACAGGGGGTGCACTTCGCAACGCTGGCAACGCCACTCTTGAGCGAGTCACAGTATCCGGAAACACTGTCACAGGCAGCGACGAATTCGACGCTGGCGGTGGTATTTTCAACGCAGCAGATGGCACTATGATAATCAGCTATTCGGTTATTGCAGAAAATAACAGTAATAGTTATGCAGGTGGATTGAAACTGGAGGGCGTTGCTTTGGTGAGCGATACTATCGTTATCAGTAATAGCAGCAAGGTAATTAACGGTGGAGGAGGGATATTAAGTTCAGGTAATACCATTACTCTAATTAATTCTGTTGTTGCTAACAATACCGCTGCTGAAATAAATAACGATTTTCAAGGAATTGAGAATACGGCTGACTTTGTAGTTAATAAATTTATAGTTAAATTATCTGGTTTCAATCTCGTGGAAACTGCTGTTAATTTCGATGCCAAGTCAACTGATATCATAGGTGTTGATTCTGGCTTTACCTTCTCCAGTGCGGAAGGTAGTAATCGTTCCAATATTTCGATTGATCCGACGAGTCCTGCGATCAATAGTGGTAGCAGCACAGGCGTAGGCCAAACGACAATTAACGGAGCCACCGTGGGTGGTACACCTAATATAGGTGGCCATACATCTGACTTACCAGGTGGCATGGTGTTCTGGAGTACTGACAGTAACTCCATCTTTCGATCCGACACCAACTTTACCTACACACAAAAGATAATAGATGGAGTAGCTAATCCGCTTGATATTGAAGTGGACGACGCTAACTATCGAGTGTATTGGTTGGATTCGGATAATCATGAAATAAAGAGTGCAAATTTCGATGGTACGAATATCGTGGTTGAGCGTCGTGTCAGTGTCGACGCTGTTGCATTCGCATTGGATATTGTCGATGAGCGATTTTTCATCGCAGCTGAAGCTGGCGACAGCTCAAGTATTATTCAATATTTAAAGAGTGATACGTTCAGTACGGAAGCTGAGGAGCGCGCTGGTGCTTTGATCCAGACTATTTCGGGTAAGCCCACGGATATCGAACATGATCAGGATAGCAATATTCTTTATTGGTCAGAAAAAACTGACGGACCTGAAGATATCATGTCAGTGGAGACACGGCCTTCAGGTCAGGATCCACAGGTACCCAATCCGCAAATTGTAGCGAATGGCAGTTCGTTGGTTGAAAATCCCTACGCATTGGCTGTCAACGACGCTGAAGATCAGGTCTTCTGGTCAGAACCGGATTTGGGGTTGGTGGCGCGGTACACAACTGACAGTGGATCGCAGACGTTAAATCTCGCGGAGGCGCAAGCGTTAGCGTATGATTCTTTGAATGATCGCTTGCTAGTGGCTGATGATAGCAACAATATCTATGGAATAAATTCCACATTCGATACAGTCAGCGCGTCAGTGAGTGTTTCAGAAAACGTTCGGGACCTGTCGTTTGCTCTTATTCAATCGGATGAGCCAGTCCCTAACAAAGTGCCTGTGATTACCTCGCTCAGCAATGCCAGTGTTGCTGAAAACCAGTCCAGTGTTATCACAGTGACAAGTACGGACGAAGATTTGGATACACCGACGTATTCGATCATCGGTGGAACGGATATCGCTCTATTTACTATAGATAGCGCGAGCGGCGATTTGACATTTACTAGTTCGCCAGACTTTGAAGCTCCCGGCGATACGGACGTTGACAATATCTACGAAGTGATAGTGCAAGTTGACGATGGTTATGGTGGGAGTGACACGCAAAGCATCGTAGTGACTGTGATCAATAGTGGTGAGACCCCTATTCTGGCGTCGGCAGTTTCGACCAATGCTGCTGAGAATCAAACCAGCGCTCTCACGGTAAGCAGTTCCAATGTGGACGGTGGCGCGCCTGTCTATACGTTAACCGGTGGAGCTGATGCGGCGTTGTTTGCCATCGATGGCACCAGCGGCGATCTGAAATTCCAGACAGCACCTGATTTTGAAGCACCAGGCGATAGTGACGGAGACAATGTGTATGAGCTAACGGTGCAAGTGGCGGATGCTGACGGCGACACCGCCACGCAATCGATAGCGGTCACCGTTACCAATGAGAATGAGACGCCGGTGATAACGCCGATGGTCTCAACCACTGCCGTGGAAAATCAAACCAGCGTTCTAACGGTAAGCAGCTCCAATGTGGATGGTAGCGCACCTGCCTACACGATAACCGGTGGAGCTGATGCGGTGTTGTTTGCCATTAACAGAATCAGCGGCGATCTGACATTCAAGACAGCACCTGATTTTGAAGTACCAGGCGATAGTGACAAAGACAATGCGTATGAGGCGACGGTGCAAGTAGAGGATGCTGATGGCGACACCGCTATGCAATCGATAGTGGTCACCGTTACCGATGAGAATGAGATACCGGGAATGACGCCATCTGTGTCGACGAATACTGCCGAGAATCAAACCAGCGTTCTTACGGTAAGTAGTTCGAATGTGGACGGTGGCGCGCCTGTCTATACGTTGAATGGTGGAGCTGATGCGGCCTTGTTTTCAATCGACAGTACCAGTGGCGAGCTGACATTCCAGACAGCGCCTGACTTTGAAGCACCAGGCGATACTAACGAAAACAATGTATATGAGGTAACGGTGCGAGTAGAGGATGCTGACGGCGACACCGCCACGCAATCAATATCAGTAACCGTTACCGATGAAAATGAGACGCCGTTGAATACGCCTATGGTTGCAACCAATGCTGCCGAGAATCAAACCAGCGTTCTCACGGTAAGCAGTTCCAATGTGGATGGTGGCGCACCTGTATTCACATTAACCGATGGAGCTGATTTTTCCTCGTTTGCCATCGACAACACCGTCGGTGAGCTGACATTCAAGACAGCACCTGATTTTGAAGCACCAGGCGATGTTGACGCAGACAATGTATATAAGGTAACAGTTCAAGTAGAGGATGCTGACGGCGATACCGCTATGCAATCGATAGTGGTCACTGTGACTGATGAGAATGATACGCCAGTGATGACGCCGACGGTGTCAACTAATGCTGCCGAAAATCAAACCAGTGTTCTCACGGTAAGCAGTTCCAATGTGGACGGAGGCGCGCCTGTCTATACGTTAACCGGTGGAGCTGATGCGGCGTTGTTTGCCATCGATGGCACCAGCGGCGATCTGACATTCAAGACAGCATCTGATTTTGAAGCACCAGACGATAGTGACGGAGACAATGCGTATGAGGTGACGGTGCAAGTAGAGGATACTGACGGCGACACCGCCACGCAATCGATAACAGCTACCGTTACCGATGAGAACGAGACGCCGGTGATAACGCCAGCTGTATCAACCAATGCTGCCGAAAATCGAACCAGCGTTTTCACGGTAGGCAGTTCCAATGTGGATGGTGGAGCACCTGTCTACACGTTATCCGGTGGAACCGATAAGGCGTTGTTCGCAATCGACAGTACCAGAGGCGTCTTGACTTTTAAAGTTGTCCCGAATTTTGAAGCACCAATCGACGCTGACAGAGATAATGTGTATGAGGTATCGGTACAGGTAGTGGATATTGATGGCGATACCGCCACGCAATCGATAGCGGTCACCGTTACCGATGAAAATGAAACGCCGGAGATAACGCCGACGGTGTCAGCCAATGCCGCCGAGAATCAAACCAGTGTGCTCACGGTAAGCAGTTCCCATGTGGATGGTGGCGCACCTGTTTATACCTTAACCGGTGGAGCTGATGCGGCGTTGTTTGCCATTGACAGTACCAGTGGCGAGCTGGTATTCCAGGCAGCGCCTGATTTTGAAGCACCAGGCGACACGGATGCCGACAATGCGTATGAGGTGACAGTTCAAGTCGCCGATATTGACGGTGATATTTCTCAGCAGACAATTTTGGTAAGCGTGACCAATGTTGATGAGAGTCCGAAGATTGCACCAAATGTCAAAACATATTCTGCCGAAAATCAAACCTATGTTTTGACGGTACACAGTTCAGATGTAGATGGTGGAGCGCCCATCTATTCGATCAATAGTGGAGCAGATGCTGCGTTGTTTACAATAGATCCTACAAGCGGTGTATTGAAGTTTCAGGTGGCACCAGACTTTGAGGCATCTTTGGATTCAGATAATGACAATACCTATCAGCTAACGGTTCAAGTCGCTGATGATAATAACGAAACTGATACACAAGCTATAGTAGTCAATGTAACTGACGTCGACGAAATCCCGGTTATTGATGTACTTGCGTCGCCAATCATTGAAGAGAACCAGACGAATGTACTTACGGTAAACAGCTCTAATGTCGATGGAGGTGCGCCAGCCTATTCGATTGTCGGTGGAGCGGATGCAGCGTCACTTTTTATTGATGGAAATAGCGGCTCATTCATGTTTCAGAATGCCCCTGACTTTGAGGCACCCGCTGACGTCAATGCCGATAACGCCTACGAAGTGATAGTGCAAGTCAATGATGGTGATGACGACTCTGACAGGCAGGCAGTCACTGTGGGCGTCAGCAACGTTAACGAAGATCCCGAGATACTATCAGCGAACAGCATTACTGTAGTAGAAAATCAATCCATAGTTTTATCTGTAGACGGATTTGATGAAGATGGTGACACGCCAGTCTATACAATTAGCGGTGGGGTAGATGCAGCACTATTTGCCATCGATAGTTTGAGCGGGAACATCACTTTTCAGGATAATCCGGATTTTGAATTACCCCGTGATGCAGGTGAAGATAATCTTCACGAAATAACAGTCCAGGCGATTGATGGCAAAGGGGGAGCAGATCAACAAGTGATTACCGTTAATGTTAGAGATGACAACGATGCACCAGCTTTGAGTCAGCAGTGGGTAGATCAAGTGATTGATTTAAACAGTGTGATAACGATGGGAGATGGCACTTTCTTTGATCAGGATATGGATGCATTAGAATACTCAATGACTTTATCTGATGGTAGCTCGCTTCCAGGCTGGATATCTTTTGATCCTGTAACAACTGACTTGCGTCTTGGGATGGTACCCACGCAGGCTGTCAGTGAAGAACTATTATTGGAGGCGATCGATAATAAAGGTGGCAGAGCACAGATGCTGTTCGAAGTGCAATTTAGTCCAGCTGTCGAGATTGTTGAACCAACACTGCAATCCGCCAATCAAGAGACCCAAACTCCCCCAGAAATTTCAGTACCTGAAACTGAAGAATTGAATAAAGGGATAACATTGCCAAAATATAGCCAGCAACCAACCAAGGTCTCAGACAATGGCTACTCGGCGTCCGACAATAGTTTGATATCAGAGGACTCAGTTGAAGCCGTGGCCTCAGCCTCAGCCGAGATTATGCCGGGGTCACCGAGCAATGGTTTTTCTAATATCATGGGTGGTGAAGACGGTGACATTGACCGAAGGGCTGTTCTTCGTGACAACATTCTTTCAGAATATCTTGCGGAACAAGCTGACGAGCGAGTGCTTTCTCCGGAGGACCATATCAAGACAGATGTATTTGATGATACGGTAAACATTGCAAATCTTTTCGCAATGGCGCAACAGCAGAATCCCGAGATGTATACGAGTTTGTCAGATAGTTTCGACAAGCAGCGTGAAGAGTTTGAATCTCAGATAAGCGCATCGCGCGGTGTCGTTGGATCAGCTATTACGGCCACATCGGGCTTATCCGTAGGTTATATTCTTTATCTGCTACGTGGTGGTGCGATTATGAGCAGCATGTTGTCGTCGCTGCCCGCATGGAGATTTGTTGATCCATTGCCTATACTGGGAAGTCTCGAAGGTTCACTGGATAGCGATGGGGAGTCATTGCAATCCATTGTCGGCGACACTGGGACATCATCAGTGTTAAAAGAGTAATTATCACTGACAATATTTCATACCGTGTCGGTATAGTATGCTATACCTTAGCTATCCAATGCCTGAAACTATAGCTAGATACGGTCAGCCCTCGACAGTACGTCTCACAACGTCATTGTTAGATACAAAAAATACATCCATAGTCAAAAGTGTCCAGGTAAAGCTAATACCCGAAATATTATCCGTGTAGGCGGCTAAACGTCATATTAAATTTGAAAAGTTCAGTACCGACGCTAGTGGACGTTGCTGTAAGGATGCACGAGAGGCGTTAGTCTAAATTGTTGGTCGACGTGCAGTTGGATCCATGAAGCAATGAGACAGCGGAGCCGTGGCATCGGGTGAAAATTGCTACATTGTCGGCGACCCAACTACCGTGACACCGGAAGCTGGTAACGACTACTCTATTGTATCCTCTATTGAAATCAGCCCAGTGAAAGTAATGGAGTTGTGAAGTCTCCGAAGTGCAGTTAAAAAAGGGCCAATGGTATATTTATAGCTACACCAGATTAAATATTTAGCAGCACTTTTCAATATTCTTCACACCGCAACATTCCAGTACTGTTGAGTTGTACTTGCAGCAATCGTCCATCAGATACTTAAGTAAACTTCCAATCTGCTCATATGTGATTCGATAAATAATTTGTCTGGACACGCGCTCGGAGCTGACTAATTCTGCTCTCTCTAGTGCTGAAATGTGGAAGGTTATTTTTGATGGCGCTGCATTTACAGCCGTACCTATTGATCCCGCATTATCGCCCTCGCATCCCACCTCAATCAGGTGTCGAACAATTTGAAGACGCGTCTTGTGTGATAACGCGTCCAATGCCGCTATAGCTTGACTTTCATTCATATTACAACAATACTGGTAATAACGTAATTATGCAACTGAAAAAGGTAGTTGACTATGACAGATACAGAAACAGGAAAGCTGTTGACTCTTTTATTGAATAATCCTGAGATTCCTCTCAGATTTTATCTTGAGGGTGTTCCTATTAATCAGGGGTACCACGTAACAGAAGTCAAACATGCCAGCATCAAGTCAATGGATTGTGGGAAGCATACTGACGCCTGGGAGGAAATACTCATACAATTGCTTGATGGGGAGGCTAGCTCTGAACAGGGCCTCATGAGCGCCTCAAAATTTATGAGCATCGTGAGGTCAAGTATAGAATCGTTCTCTAAAAGTTCAACGCCGTTTTTATACTTTGAATTTTCGACAGACAATGGGCCACTGCAAAAGCTGAGAATAAATTCGATTGACTGCGATGATCGGGCGCTATCGATACACCTGACATACGAAAAAGCAAGTTGTAAACCATTCAAGCGTTGGGGAAAAGCGGGCGCTTTATTTAACAACTTATCCGCAAAAGTAACGCAGTCAGGTTGCTGTTCTGGTCGCGCAGCATGTTGCGGTTAATTCGATCCGGGTGATACAAAGGACTTGTCGCCCGCGCACAATTTTCATATTTTGCGATTGCTGGCTAGCTGAAGCTGGAGTTGACCTATGTAGCGCTTATTGAAAACTACCATAAAACATGGGAACAGGGTCTATCAGTTTTATACTTGCGCCTATCTTCACAATATGAAGCAAGCAGATGCAACTGACGATCGAATCTACGAAGACGACCCCCGGCGTGTTCCGGTGTTCATTTTATCTGATTCTATGCTGCTTTCAAAATTTCCGGTACGTCGTGTAGTAAAAGTTTGGCATCAGGTGATGAGGCCAGAATAGCTTTCATCTACCCGCTGTAAACAGCGATAAGTTCTGGCACTCAATGCTTCACAGTGCTAACAACATTTCCTTAAAAACACCAAGCATACTAATTTTCAGTAAAGCGAACGTGATAAAGGTCGCTAGGTTATTACGTGGTAGAGAAATACAGGAGATAGCATTATGATGGATAATCCCGTTGGACGCCTCATCGAGCCAACCTCCAGCCTGCAAAGCTTCTTTAAGGAGCGCATAGAAAATGCCGTTGAGAGGCATAGCATCAATGGAGATGAAGATACGCTTTGGTATCTGACTCAGTTATTGTGCAATTATTCACGCAGTAGTAGGTTTTTTGACAATCATGGGCACCGTTCAGCTTTGACGCCTCTGGCTGAGTATTATCGGCAAGCGATTGAATCAGGTTCTTCCCATGAACGCCGTCAGCTGCTGCAACGTCTTGGTGATGTAGCTATTGTCGTCTCCGGTCTTTTTTCGGGTGCTTTAAATCGTAAGGCTGTCGGGGTGGACTACTACATATCCATGGGTGAAGCAGCTTATTCGACACTTGCCGATGAATCTCCCCATTCGTCGCGAGAAAGTTCGCAGCAGGGAATTTTTGAGGCCTTGGCTAATGATTTTAGCGATTATGTCGTAGCCATATCTGAAGTGCCTGTCAAGCCGGATGAGCCTCAGGATCTGCTGGCACTTATTAACGACTGGCATGCAAACGCGCATCCAGCTACCGTGCGTCAGCTTCAAAATCAGGGTGTTATCCTGATAGAACAGCATGCACTTGACGGCTCACGAGTTATACACTGACGCTTGTGGCAAACACAGTACTAGCAGATTTACAAAGCAAGATTGAGTCTCGCTACGATTTGGATATACCTTATCGTATCGAACAATTTTTTTCATCTGACAAGATGATTGCCAATCGACTCGCCGATGAGCAGGCTCGCAATGGTCAGCAAAGACCGGTAGTCGATGAAGAAGTGGTATTCATTCATCAGGCAAAAAATTCGCTTGAGTTTACTGTCTATGTGGATGAGCAGCTACTGGCGGCTGTGGATGATTCGCAAGCTGATCTTGATGGTATATGTACTGTAGTGGAAGGCGTCAGTCATGCCGTCTGTCTGTTATGGCATGCACATAACGATAGGCAGATTCGTCCCATCGACCTGGAATTGCAGGCTGAGATCGACAAGTACGTGATCTTGCTGGAAAACCATTCATGCAAACTCGAGCGTCGATACTTGCATCGCTGCTTGTTTGCAAACAGCACGCTGACCCCCCAACTCGACAAAGAGCTGCGTGATAGATACAGCATGGCAAGCAAGCTGGCATCTGAGTATTGTCATTGGCTTGGTGGTCACTTGATGGAAGTGCAGGACAGCGCAGCGCTGCGTCAGGAACTTGCCAGGTTCTATCGCCTGTCGGGTCAAGCCAAGTTCGATCATATCCAGCGCTTGCACTAAAATCCTGCCTGCCAGAAAGCTGCGACACTGGAAATTGGCCTTGAGCGGCAATCCGGGCGCAACTATGGGCGATGGGCGGCCAGTGATGACTGGGTGCGCTATTCTCTAACGCGTTCGTTCTCGGCAGAGCCTGGTGGCAGGATGCTGTATTCGACAGCCGTCTGGCATGTGTTAGGCGCTTTGCTATCTGAAGTTACAGGCAAGAGCCTGTTTTTTGCTGTTTCGCGAGTGGCTCGGAAAGCCTCTGGAGATTGAGTTTGCCCAGTGGACACGTGATCCCCAGGGGCGATATCCTGGCGGTAACGAGATGTCTATTTCACCGATTGAAATGGTGCGGTTTGGTGAGCTGTATCGCCTCGGTGGTCGCTGGAACGGCCAGAGGGTGATGGGCTATATGGCTACGCTACATGCGCTGGTTGAGAAAGAATTGTCGGGCAGCGCACGTATGTGACACTATCAAGTTGATACCATTGCCAGCAAGCCGCCGTCGGTGTCGTTGATGACAGGTTTACCGGTTTCATCTCGCAAGCAGAACCTGACATCAGCAGTTGCGTCATCCTGTGTTACGTCGCCTGCAACCGTCTCTCCAGCGACAACATCAAATTGGAATACCTGCCAACTTCCGCCGGTGTTTGAGACGCTGAATAAAAATTAAAAATCGGTAAGAGGCTCAGGTATCGCTTCAATCGGATTAACTTGCAATTTAAAAGGCGTGCTGCCTTCGCGAATGAGAATAGAGGATGTGTACGTGCCGCCAACGCCTCCTGGTACGGTTAGCCATTTTGGTGACCCAGCGGCTGAAGTGTCTTTAGCAACCGGTTGGTCATTTGCATCTCGCACAAAGAGAGCCAAGTCTGCATTTGGATCATCCCATTGCAGACGTAAAATGGTCTCTTCACCTGCTGCAACCGGAGATGTAAATCGTTGGAATCTTTTAATTGAATCTGAACCCGAGGATATGAACTCAAACTGGGCGTCGTCTTCACTGACGAAAATTCCGTCCGAGAGAAATGCCAGAAGACCATTATCCCAGCTTCGTCCGTCTATATCAGGCCCGCCGATCATTTCGGTTGTTGCGTTAACAACTGCAGCGCCCTCAATTTGTGCGCGGTATAGTTTATCGTCGGTGCGGCTGAAGTATAGGTAACCATCAACAACATCCATACTTCGGACATCGCCCCAGGCTATATCGGCTTGATCATCTGCAATGAATCTTCTATCACCAAAATACGGACTCGCTGGTGTGAAGCCTCGCCAGAACAATCGGGAATCATTACGTATTGTGTAATAGAGTCGACCCTGTTCGTAGTCGAAGAACATGCCACCGATTTGATCGATGTTCCATTGGCTGTCGTTCAAGCCGAAGAGATCAACCAAGATTCGACTCTGGAAGGCGCCATCGGCGAAGGTGCTGGCCCACAGTCGCCCCTGGCTGTCGGCATGAAATAGTCTACCTCCAACGAATACACCGCCGCGAGCATCAGACCAGCTGGAATTGTTTAACGTAGCCCGGCTTCCAAAGGTGCTCCCATCGAAGTCGATGCCATCAAGATCGTCACCATTGGGTGTCACAAGGGTGGTCGGTAGCGACGGCGCCTCGGGTCGACTAATAGCGTTTGTGGAGAGCGGCATGAACTTGAGTTTGCGATGCTTCGTACGGTTAAGAAAATCGGTGTCGTCGCCAATGTAAAGACCTTCCTCTTCAGCGATCAAGGCGAAAGTACCCCGTCCACGCGGATTGCGATCAGACTGCCACTCCAAAAGTGTTAAACCATTCAGAGGGTCTAACGCTGCCAGGCCAGCCCGAGCAATTGAACCCGGTTGTCCAGAGTTCGAACTGCCGTAGTTGTTAAGCCAACGAAAATGTCCACCGGCATAGACCGCATGCTCGGTTGCAACCACCTCGTATACTGAATCCCCGCCTGTATAATTCACCCAGCTAGGCTGGACATCCGTATTGCCTAGGTCATCGATTTCGAAACGCACTATGGTGTCACAAGCCGGGTTGCCGGTTATCCGAAACCCGCTTGTGCCAGTGACGAGATAATTGTTGTCCGGTGAGATATCGATTCCAAGAATATACTGTGGAAATATCGAGGAGGGGCATTGTGTATCAAAGACGTCTGTGTTCCAGTCTGAGACACGAGCCTGTCCAGCCAATTCGATCAGGGCAAGGCGAGTGCGGGAGATGCCGTCAATGCTCTCGAAGTTGCCGACGATAACTAGCGACTGTCCGTCCGTTGTTATATCCATATCGTCGACTCCCTGACGCGCTGTGCTTTCATCAACCCGGCTGGTGGTGAGTAGACCGCCAAAATCCAGATTGAGATTCGGACTTACAGCGCCAGTAGTCGTGTCGAGGGCGGCAAGTCTTTCGATCGGTGTTGAACTGATATTGCCGAAATTGCCGCCTATATAAAGTGTATCGTTTAGCCTCACCATGCTGGTGACTGTTGCATCAGGCCTCGCACCAAACCCATTTACATGGTCGCCATTAATGTCAATTTTCGCAAACCGTCCGCGGCTGAATGTACCGTTGAGATTGCCGAACACGCCACCAGCAAACACACCGCCAGCTGCGTCTCCGGTCGTCTCAAGGGCGAGCACGCTGTTGTTCAGTTGTGGGTCAAAACTCTGTATGATATCGCCAGTGGATTTGCTGTAAGCGAAAAGGTACGGCTGATCGATAACATTACCCTCATCCAGAGGGTTGTGAATTTGAGTAAAGGTGCCGCCTACATAAACCGTGTCGCCGTCGATGGCGATGGCTTCGACTCGGCCATCAACAACGCCTGGCGTGTTGAATGAGGCGAATTCAGACACGAGTGAGGTGTGCGCGGGCCCAAGATCGGCGTGGGCATTCTCATGGTGGGAGAAGTTTGCAGCCGCTAGCAGGCAGGAAAACAGAACTGTGAAGAACGCTTTATGTGTCAGGCTGCGAGAGTTATCACGGTGGGTAAATGAATATCTCATGCGAATAATCTCGTATTTAACGATGAAAAGATAACTGTGATCAGTCAAGCGGACTTATAATTCCACCCTTGGGTTGTGGGCGCAGACTACGCGTTCGGTGGATACGATAATGCGACAGAGGTCACATTCTACAATCAGCCGCTTTTAATAACAGTCATTTTACAAAATCGTGAAAGTGATATCGCATCCTTGATGCTCGAGTACTACGGTATGAGTAGCTTTGATGTCGAGTGTCTGGTTGGCACATCGAATTTACTGGATATATTGCATGTGCGACATGTATTACGCCATCAGGCTCACTACACGAAGTAAAGAATTACACGGATATCCGAAATTATTAGATTATTTTGCCAAAATGATCGGCTGGCAACGACCACTGGACGTTGCATTCGTCGTAGACGAAAAAAAGGCCCCCGATCAAACATCAGGGGCCCTGGGCGCCATCCTTGGCGATTGCGTTATCAAACCCACTAAAGCATCCATTGCTTTCAGGCCTTGCCGCGAAAAGCCTTTCCACCATCCCTGGTGATAGTGCGATAACACAGGCATCCTTGCCGACTGTCTGAGGATCGAAACAACATCCTGTTGATTCGCATATCCCTATGCAATGACTGCCACGGCCTTCCCTGACCGCACAGCCAGTATGCAAGAGGGTCATGTGGGTGGCTATAGGAAAGGTCTGATATATGTGTAGGAATTTTCCGAGTTGCGTGAAAGCGTGGTGCAATGCGCAGAGCGAATGGTGAGTTGCTCACACTGATAAGCTGTCAGCTGCATTTCCTTGTAAAAAAGCGAGCATAGATCAGCAGTTCTATAACTGATTTGTAGTTATAGCATGTCATTATGGAAAAGGACTTCTGGGTTTTTTGGATACTATCAGATAATATTTGCGAAACTTGGCCAACGACAACCGAACAGCCTGAAAGCCCAACATGACTACGCGAAATTCATCAAAGCTGACGCTCAAGGATAAGCTGTCGCGCCTCACCTACCCGCAAGCGGTCAAGCTACTCGGATCAGACGGTGCAAAGATGCTCTCTCGAGGTGGTGCCCACGATATAGACATTGAACAGCAGGTCAGACTCACCGCCAAAAGAATCCGCCTCGAACTTTTCTCTCCACAGCAATCGATTGTCACGATTTCCCTTTCAGATGATGCGCAGCAGAGACTCGCTTGTCGCTGCAGCACGTGCAAAGGCTCGTGTGATCACATAGCGGCAGCCCTGGCACTGATACTGGAGGAGAAGACAACGCTGGGTCTGGCGGTAGCGCCGGATACTCAGCTGTTGCGCCAGGGAATGAGTCATCATGAAATTGATGCTCTTGAAATTGCGGCGCGTGAAAAACGCGCCAAATCAGAACGTATGACGGTCCGGTCGATGGATCCAGACAGACTATGGACTGACTATCAAGTGACCAACAAGGCGTCGGGGAAAACCTACCGGGTAGCATTACGGGGCCGAGAGCCCGGACAATCCTATTGTTCGTGTCCGGATTTTCGTAAGAATACGCTGGGTGTTTGCAAGCACACGATCCATGTGTTGAACAAGGTAGCCAAACGATTCACGGCCGCTCAGTTGCGACGGCCTTTCCGATTGAAGAACATTATTGTGTATCTGCAATACGCAAAGGAGGTGACGCTGTGTATCGGTTTGCCTGAAAAATTGACACCCGATGCCGAAAAACTGGTGAAACGTTACCGCAAATCGATGCATGTTGTGGATATTCCGACGTTGTTGAAAACGGTAGGCCGGCTTGAATCGGCTGGGCACTCGGTAACGATCTATCCTGATGCCGAGAAGTTTATACAACAGCGGTGCTGGCAGGCGGGAATGCGATCACGTGTTGAGGAGATACGCAAAGCCCCAAAGAAGCACCCCTTGCGCAAGACACTATTGAAGACTGAGTTGTTGCCTTATCAACTTGATGGCATTGCATTCGTTGTTGGAGCGGGCCGCGCGATATTGGCAGATGACATGGGATTGGGTAAAACCATTCAAGGTATTGGTACGGCAGCGTTACTAAAGCAAGAGGCAGATATTTCCAGAACGCTTGTCGTGTGCCCGGCATCACTCAAAGCGCAATGGCGTGCAGAGATACGTAAGTTTTCCGATTTCGATTGTCAGCTGATTGCGGGTGCATCTTCGATGCGAGCGGAACAATACGACAATGACTGCTTTATGACAGTTTGCAATTACGAGCAAGTGCTACGCGATCTGGCAGCAATTGAATTGGTCAATTGGGATCTGATCATTCTTGATGAAGGTCAACGCATCAAGAACTGGGAAGCCAAAACGACCAATGTCATAAAGTCATTGCGCTCACCCTTTGCGCTGGTGCTGTCAGGAACACCACTGGAGAATCGCATAGACGAGCTTTACAGTATTGTCGAGTTCATTGACGACAGGCGTCTGGGTCCTGATTTTCGCTTCTACCAGCGTCACCGTGTCATGGACGAAAAAGGCAAAGTGGTTGGTTACGAGAAACTTGATGAGCTGCGCAAAAATCTAAAACCTGTGCTGCTTCGGCGCACACGTGCATCTGTGCTTGGCGAACTACCGCCGCGTACTAATGAAATTATACGATTGGAGCCTACCGAGGAGCAGTTGGAAATGCATGCGTCTCATATGCGGGTGGTGAGCTCAATCATCAACAAGCCCTACTTGAGTGAGATGGATTTGCTGCGTTTGCAAAAAGGTTTGTTGATGTGTCGTATGTCAGCTGACAGTACCACGTTGGTTGATAAGATCGCACCGGGTTTTTCCAGCAAGTTAGGTGCATTGGCAGATTTGTTTGATCGCATCTTTACTGATGACTCACTTAAATGTGTTTTGTTTTCTGAATGGACGGGTATGTTGAATCTGATTGAGCCTCTACTGAAAGAGCGTGATATCGGGTTTGTGAGACTTGACGGATCGGTTCCACAAAAAAAGCGCTCATCACTTGTCAGTCGATTCCGAGATGACGATCAATGTCGCTTATTCATAACCACCAATGCAGGGTCAACCGGCCTGAACTTACAATTTGCAAACACCGTCATCAATGTCGACCTACCCTGGACGCCTGCATTACTTGAACAACGTATAGGCAGGGTTCATCGGATGGGTCAGAAGCGAGCCGTGCACGCCTTCGTTCTGGTAACAGAGGGCACGATAGAGGAAAGCCTTCTGGCTACCTTGTCAGCTAAACATGAACTGGCTTTGGCGGTGCTCGATCCAGATTCGGATGTGGAGGCCGTTAACATGGTCAGTGGGGTGGAAGCCTTGAAGCAGAAGCTTGAAGTATTGTTGGGCGCGCAACCCGAGGCGCCTGTTGATGTCTCTATGCAGCGAGATGCACAGACACAGTCTGCCAGCATCGTCGAACAGCAGCGATTGTCCGAGGCTGGGGGTCAGCTGCTGTGCGCGGCTTTGAACTTTCTCAGCGAGGCATTACCTGCTACTGCAGACGATGAGAAAAGTCGTGCAACTGCCCGTGATATGAAACAACGGTTTAGTGAATCTGTGTCGCTGGACAGTGAAGGCAAGCCCCAATTGACGGTGACGCTTCCTGATGAGGCAGCGCTGGATAAGCTGGCCGAATCGCTTGCCCGTCTGATGGTCAAATGACGTACGGATAGGGCGTTATTGCTTTCGCTGGGGCGGGGTCTCATGCACTATTGGACAGTTCCTTCTAATCTGTGGAGATGCCTACTGCTGGACCACACGATAGCCAGGCAAGCTGGCTCTTCTTGCGAAAACAAGGCACAGGCGTAAACTGCGCATAACAACGGTACCTTTCCGTTAACATCAACCTAATTGTTCGCTGCCGCCTTACACCCACTGTGCCACTTGACTACGACACCCTGCACACTCTGCGTCAAAGCCACCCGGCATGGCGGCTGCTGTGTGCAACCAATGCGCCGCTGATTGGCAGCTTCCTTGAGCGTGCGTTCATTGTGCCCAACCGGCGGGTTATTCCTGAAGGGGACCTGATCGAGACGCTGGAGGATGAGCTATTTACACGACGACAAAGAATGCCAGATTCAGCGTTCCCGAAGCGGGCGCAGGAGTATCTGGCTGACTGGGCTGCGCCGGAGCATGGCTGGATACGCCGCTTCTATGCAGACGGGTCCGATGAACCCTCCTACGACTTGACCCCTGCTACCGAAAAAGCCATTGCCTGGCTGAACACCCTGATCAGCCGACAGTTTGTTGGAACGGAATCAAGGTTGCTGACACTCTTTGAATTATTGCGCCAGATAAATGAGGGCACGGACGATGATCCTGAGTCACGGCGAGCGGAGCTGATGCGCCGCCGTGCACAAATCGATGCACAAATAGCAGCGATTGATGATGGGCATCTGCCATTGCTGGATGACACCAGTGTGCGTGATCGGTTTCAGCAGTTCACCAGTCTGGCGCGTGAGTTGTTGTCAGATTTTCGTGAGGTGGAAGACAATTTCAGGCAGCTGGACAGGGAAACACGTGAGCGTATAGCACGCTGGGAAGGCAGCAAGGGTGAGTTGCTGGCCGAAATTCTGGAGGAGAGAGACGTGATTACGGGTACTGATCAGGGGCGCAGCTTCCAGGCGTTCTTCGATTATCTGATGTCGCCGATGCGTCAGGAAGAGCTGGGTAAGTTGTTGGCTAGTGTGCTCGAACTGCCTGCCATCAAACCGTTATCGCCCGACAGGCGCTTACGCAAGGTACACCATGATTGGCACATTGCTGCAGAGCATGCGCAGGGAACGGTACGCGCCTTGTCCCGGCAATTAAGGCAGTTTCTCGATGATCAGGCGTGGCTGGAGAATCGCCGTATTCTTGAATTGATCAAACAAATTGAACAGCGTGCACTGGATGCGCGCCTGGATGCTCCACGCGGCGAGTTTTTCAACATAGAGGGATTGTCGCCGGTAGTTAGCCTGCCGATGGAGCGACCAATGTATGTGCCAGGCTTGCGCTCCGAGGTTAACAGTAATCTGGATGAGGGTGTCAGCGACACGCAGGCGCAGGGTTTGTACAACCAGGTGGTAGTCGATCGGGAGGCTCTGGTGCGGCATGCCTACAGTCAGTTGCAGGAACACGATCAGGTATCGATTGGTGAGCTGGTGGATTCGCGCCCGATGGCTGAGGGGCTGGCAGAGCTTGTTGTCTGGTTGCAGATTGCCGATACCGAGTTTCGTAGTGTGACTGATGACACGGTCTGTGAAACGATTACCTGGCAGGCAAGAGGCGATGGCGGTAGCATGGTGCAGCGGCAAGCGGAGCTACCGCGTATCCTGTTGCTGCGTGCCTGAAGCTGTTCGAATGAAATTACATCAATGAATAATCTAATTGCTAATTCAGAGGATGCAAAGGAGCATCAGTCTTTGGATAATAAGGAAGATTCTTTCATCAGCTCCGTAGTGGAAGAGCCATCGCGTCCGACAGAAGCAGAATCCCTTGAACGACATACGTTGGGACGGGTACTGGTGCCACTGATGAAAGGCGTCGTCTACAAAGACGCCGATGCACAACGCTGGGAGAGCTTGCTCAATCTGCAACCGCGTGTGCAAGATCACGTGGCAGTTCTCGGACTGGAGTTGATTCTCGACGAAGTCGAAGGCTATGCGTTTTTGCGCACACGAACAGTGGAAGATAATGAGGATGAATTTCCACGCTTGACGGTTAAACGCGCGTTGTCTTTTCCAGTTAGCCTCTTGATAGCCTTGTTACGTAAGCGATTGGTGGAATTTGATGTCTCTGGAGGGGATACGCGTCTTGTGATGACGCGCAATGAGATTGTGGATCTGCTGCGCTTGTTTCTACCGGATACAAGTAACGAGGCAAAGCTGATTGATCAGGTTGATACCCATATCAGGAAAGTTATCGATCTGGGTTTCCTACGCAAGATGAAAGCGGGTAGCAGCTCTGACAAGGAGGAACGTTTCGAAGTCAAACGTATTATCCGTGCGTTTGTTGATGCCCAATGGTTGTCATCTTTCGATGAGCGCCTGGCAGAATACTCAGCGCAACTGCATGGTGAGACTGCATCAGAAGACGATGATCAAACCCCGGCAACTGCATCATGAACACCAGCGAGACTGAAGGCTTCGACTTTGCAGCTGATGATCAGCTGGCAGGTTTCAGGCTGCGTCGTCTTGAGGTATTTAACTGGGGTACTTTTAATGGCTCGGTGTGGGGCTTCGATCTGCAAGGCCATAATGCATTGCTAACGGGTGATATTGGATCTGGTAAGTCAACCCTGGTGGATGCCGTAACAACCTTGCTCGTACCTTCGCAAAAGGTGGCCTATAACAAAGCAGCAGGCGCCGAATCAAGGGAACGTACCTTACGCTCATACGTACAGGGTTACTACAAATCGGAGCGTGATGATGGTGCAGGTTCTGCCAAGCCTGTGGCGCTGCGTGATCGCAATACCTACTCGGTAATTCTTGGACAGTTCCACAATGAGGGTTACGACCAGACGGTGACGCTAGCGCAGGTGTTCTGGTTGGGCAATTCGCAAGGTCAACCCTCGCGATTTTTCTGTGCTGCCGAACGAGCCTTGAGTATTCGGGAGGATTTTTCCGGATTCGGCAGTCAGATGCCTGCGTTAAAACGGCAACTGCGAAAAGCCAGTGTCGAGCTGTACGATAGTTTTCCGCCCTACGGCGCCTGGTACCGCCGACGCTTTGGTATCGACGATGAACAGGCAATGGATTTATTTCACCAAACTGTTTCCATGAAGTCGGTTGGTAATCTTACAGAGTTTGTGCGACAACATATGCTGGAGGCATTTGATGTCAGACCGCGGCTCGATGCATTGATCGCGCACTTCGATGATTTAAACCGCGCGCATGGTGCAGTGTTAAAAGCCCGTCGTCAGCTACAGTTGCTCGAACCGCTTATTACTGATTGTGAAAAGCATGCTGATGTGTCGACACGTATCGTCGACTTGCGTTCAACCCGCGAATCACTAAAGCCCTGGTTTGCGATGCTGAAACTTGAGCTGATAGATCGCCGCCTGGAGCTACTTGCCAAAGATGCTGAACGTAACTTGCAGTTGCGTCTACAGTTGACTGATACACGTGACGCATTACGATTGCGCGGTGATGACTTGCGACGTGCCATAGCCGACAACGGCGGAGATCGGCTCGACAAAATCGATGCAGAAGTGTCGCAGGCCACCAGCGAGCGTGATAAGCGGCTGGACGACTCCAGGCGGTTTGAAGCATTGCTGACACAGATCGATGCACCCATGCCGGAAGACGAGCCGGCGTTTGTAAAACTGCAGGAGCGATTCTCCACAGAGCAGGAACAACAGGATGCGCGATCCGAGGAGCTGGACAATCAGAACACAGACGTAAGTGTTCAATTACGTGATCAACGCGATGAGCATGAACATTTAACAGCCGAGATTACCTCACTGGAACAGCGTCGCAGCAACATTCCGGTAGCGCAGATTCGTTTACGTGAAGCGCTGTGCGCTGGTACCGGCTTGCGTGCTGAGGATTTGCCGTTTGTTGGAGAGCTGCTGCAAGTGCGCGAGGAGGCCGGGGAGTGGGAAGGAGCTGCAGAACGTGTGTTGCGCAGTTTTGGTCTGTCCCTGCTGGTGTCGGATGATCACTATTCGCAGGTGTCCCAGTGGGTTGACGAGACGCATCTTCGCGGTCGCGTAGTGTATTACCGTGTACGCACGCATGCTGGAAGCGCTCGTAGCCGGCGCGACACGCCGATGCCTTCAAGCGATTCGCTAGTCAATAAATTACTGGTGCATCCGGATACCCCGTTTCGCGACTGGCTGAATAACGAGCTGGCGCATCGCTTCGACTACACCTGTTGCGAATCGCAGCAGCAGTTTCACCGAGAGCTGCGTGCCATCACAGTCAACGGTCAGACCAAGGGACGCGGCGAGCGCCATGAAAAGGACGACACGCATCGGATAGATGATCGCAGCCGTTATGTACTGGGATGGTCGAACGAGGACAAACTCAGCGCACTGAAGTCGCAACGCGAGAAGCTGGAGGCAACGATTCAACAAGTCGCTGTTCGAATTAGCAGCATCAAGCAGGAACGTGACGCGCTGACCTTGCGCCTGCGGGCCCTGGCGCAATTGCAAGCGATGCGGCATTGGACTTCACTGGACTGGCAATCGCAGGCCCTGTTAATTGACAGATTGACGGCTGAACGTGCAGAACTTGAAGCGACATCGGATGTGTTGCGATCTCTGAACAGTCAACTGACAGTAGCCCGCGAGGAGCTTGGTGTGGCAGAGGCCAGCCTTGACACTCATCAGGAAACCATTGGCAAGACCAATAACAAGATCGAGACCGCCAGACAGCTGTGTATCGACACGCTCACTCTATTACGGGAATGCGCACAGCTTGAACCGATGACACTATCACTGAGTGATGAGGCGTTCGACAATGATGAGCGTCTACATTGGGCGAGCGAAGCTGAACAAGCGCTGGTGTTGGATAAGCCGCGATTGTCAGCATTATTGCAAGAGGCGTTGGACAGTCCGCAACTGACGGTGGAGTCTGTCGACAATCGGCAGAGTGATATGCGGGAATGGTTGCAGCAACAGATTGATAACGAAGAACGCACCAGCAAGCGTGTTGCAGAGCGTATCGTTCGACAGATGTCCACCTATAAGTCAGAGTACCCTCTGGACACCGATGAAGTGGATGCCAGTCTGGAATCGGCAGATGAATTTCGTACCATGTTCACTAATCTGCAGGCCAATGATCTGCCGCGCTTTGAATCAAGGTTCAAGGAGTTGTTAAACGAGAATACGATTCGCGAGGTCGCTAATTTTCAATCGCAGCTCAACCGTGAGCGCGATGAGATTCGTGAACGCATCGCCAGTATCAATCTTTCGCTTAACGAGATCGATTACGTCGATGGGCGCTATATCGTTCTGGAAGATCAGCTAACGACTGATGCCGATATTCGCCTGTTCCAGAGCGAACTGCGCGCATGTACAGAGGGTACACTGACGGGCACAGAGGATGATCAGTATTCGGAAGCGAAGTTTCTCCAGGTACGCGCTATCATCGAGCGCTTCCGTGGACGTGAAGGCACCACTGACAGTGACAGGCGTTGGACATCACGCGTAACTGACGTGCGCAACTGGTTTGTATTTGCCGCGAGTGAGCGTTGGCGTTCAGACGATACTGAACACGAACATTATACCGATTCAGGAGGCAAGTCTGGTGGACAGAAGGAGAAGCTGGCTTATACCATTCTGGCAGCCAGTCTTGCCTATCGTTTTGGTCTGGAGTGGGGCGTCAAGCGCTCGCGTACATTCCGTTTTGTGGTTATTGATGAGGCATTTGGGCGTGGTTCGGATGAATCTGCTGACTATGGTTTGCGCTTGTTTGACAAGTTGAATTTACAATTGCTTATCGTCACGCCGTTGCAGAAGATACATATCATCGAGCCCTATGTATCGGCGGTAGGATATGTGGCTAATCTGGATGGCGCAGCATCGCAGTTGCGCAACCTGACGATCGAAGAATACAGGCAGGAACGTCATCGTGCTTCCCTGACCCGTGTCGTGGAACGTCTTGCTGTGACCACGCAGAAATAACAACGTCAGGTGAGCAAAGCCAACGGTAATTCGCACAATTGGACAACGCCTGTGGAATTGCGTCAGCAGGTGCAGCGCTTATGGGATCGTGGAGATCTGCTTAGACTGACGCTTGAAGATATATGTCCGCAGGATAATTCTTCGCAGAATAATAGTTCGGCGGCTGCCGCTTCGCTGGTCTTTCCCTATCGATTAAAAATAAGAAGACCGATGTCCCGTGAGATGGGTAATCACTTTTCTGAAGTTCGGGAATGGATTCAATCTATAACGGATCTTCGCTATACCCGTCTTGAGCTTCAGGAAACACGCCACCCGCAGTTGGGCAGAAATGATGTGCCGCAGTCTCTATGGATAGATTTCGTAGATGACGCGATCGCCTTCATTGGCAAGCGCGATGCGGCTCGCCACTTCTGCGAGCTAGTGCTGGATTTAATAAATCATGATGAAAGGCTACTTGAATGGGTGAGAAAGCGTCCTGTCAAGGTCCTGGAATTAGCCCCTGTGTGGGAACGCCTGCTTAGCGTACATGAGCGCATCGTTCAACGACAGGGTGTGTCGATGTATCTGCGGCAGCTCAGTGTAACGGGTGTAGATACAAAGTTTATTGAAGCGCATCGCGGTACCTTGACAGAATGGCTAGACCTGACGTTGCCGGCAAGTGCGATAGATACAGATCACAGAGGCAGTCGAGGCTTTATTCGTCGATACGGATTCAAGGATAAACCTGCGCGCCTGCGCATACGATCCCTTGATAGTGCACAGCCTTTGGTCGGGCGATTGTCCACGAGTGCATGTGACGGAAACACTTCTCTGGCCATGGCAGATGTCACATTCGATGTCGATGTCATCCGATCGCTTGATCCAGGTCATTCCTGTGTACTGATCACTGAGAACGAAATCAACTACCTGGTATTGCCTGAACGTTGTGGCACTCTGGCGGTGTTTGGATCAGGGTATGGACTTCAGTCCTTGGGTGAAATTGACTGGTTGCAACAACGTGACGTGTGGTATTGGGGTGATATAGACACACATGGGTTCGCCATTCTCAACGAACTACGTAGACAACTGCCGAATGTCCGGTCGTTGATGATGAACCGGGATACCTTGATGGCGCATGAGTCACTTTGGGGGATTGAATCAAAACCTGCCAATCGCAGGCTTGAATCTCTGACCGACGAAGAGGTACAGCTTTACCAGGATCTGCTTGAGTGCCGGTATGGTAAAGGTGTGCGACTGGAACAAGAGCGGATTGATTATAAATTCATGTTGACGCGGCTCCAGCTTATCCAGCCTTCATGCCGAAACTGACACTGCTCTGACACCGCTGACACCGAAACCAACTTTCAATCTGACGCCATTTCATGATGTGTTGGCGAAGGGTGGCTTTTCACCCGACGTTACGGAAATTCGTTGACAATTTCCGGCACTTCAAGTCCTTGAAGTGGCAAATCTTGCGGATGCTCTATTGCTTGCAGTATCGCTTTCGCCAGAAACAGGCCAGCCCGCGTTACATCCTCATCAACAGTCAATATTCCGCGCCGGAAGCGTCCAAGTAACGGAATGATTTCGCGTATACATACATCAATATCCCGACCAATTTTCAATCCAAGTTTATCAACAGTGGCAATAGCACCCAGTGCGGCAGTGGTCGATGCACACAACAGCGCATCAGTTTCCGGGAATCGCTGGATATGGGAATGGATGGATGCTTCGATTTCTTCTAGTGCAGATTCGCAACTCGCCTCTTTAAGCGTGTTCAGAGTCGTGCCAAGCTTTTCCGCTGTTTCCCGAGCACCGCGTATCAGTTCCTGGGAATAATTCTGTTGCTGTGGTGGCGGTATAAGAAGAATGCAATGACGCGAACGTCTGGCTAATTCGCCAACAGTCAGTTGTCCCAGCCGATAGTGATCAAAATCGAAATAGGCGTGCTTGTCAGCATTGGATGTGCGGCCGTGGGTTGCGAACGGGAATCCGATCTTTCGCAGATAGTTAACCCGGGGATCGTCGGGCAATGTGGTATTCATGATGATGCCATCGGCTGAACCGGATTCCACGATGTAGCGAACCGGCGACATAGGGTCGTCAGAGAACGATGGGTTTACATTCAGATGATAGTCTGTTCCGCGTAAGCCCTGGGCAATCGATCCGATCAGCATTGCCGTCTGGTTCATGACATCATAGTCGGTGGAAAGTATCAGTGAAATCACTTGAGTCTTGCCAGTTCGCAAACGTAGACCCGCGCGATTAGGCCGATAACCAATTTGCTTTGCTATGGCCTGCACCCGGTCTTTGGTACGTTGCCCGATGTCCGGTGCATTACTAAGCGCGCGGCTGACAGTCGGTACGGCGAGACCACTCAGCCGCGAAATAGTCTTCAGTGTCGGCCGTTCACCCGGTGCCAGCGATGCAGGCGCAGCATCGCCTGGTTTGCTGGCAGCGTTTTTTTCATCCGATTCTTCCATTCACGTGCATCTTTTCGTTGTCAACGCTGTTCTTTCAGACTGCAATAGGACGGCTTCTGTAAGCATTGGATCTATTCGAACGGTACTGTTTTAAGATAGTCATCCCAGCGATTGCGGGGCTCATCTACTTCATAACCGTTAATCACCGCCTTGCGGAGGATGACATCCAGTTGTATTCAGTGTTAAGGCCGTTGCCATTGCAGGTCTATTTCAGCGCAGGGAAAGAAAATCTAAATCGTTATAGACAAGGAATCTAAATCGTTATAGGATTTTAATCAAGTCAATCAACCCTTGGAGGAAACTTGATGAAGTTTAATAAGAAAACTATTGGTAACACTTGTCTGGGTGCTGCGGCGATGACACTGTGCGGCGTCAGTCAGGCGGTCGATCTCGAAGTCACACATTGGTGGACGTCAGGTGGCGAGGCTGCTGCAGTGTCGGAATTTGCCAAAGCCTTTAACGAGAATACCGAACACAATTGGGTCGATGGTGCGATTGCTGGTGGTGGTGACACTGCACGCCCCGTTATGGTGAGCCGCATTCTTGGCGGCGATCCGATGGGCGCTACTCAGTTCAACCATGGACGCCAAACAGAGGAACTCATCGAGGCCGGGCTGATGCTGGATCTTACCGATGTGGCTGAAGCCGAAGGCTGGCGAGATATCGTCCACCCGACCTCACTGCTTGACAGCTGCACCGTAGATGGCCGCATCTACTGCGTGCCGGTTAATATACATTCCTGGCAATGGATCTGGTTGTCGCACGAAGCCTTCGCTGACGCCGGTGTCGATGTACCTGCAAACTGGGATGAGTTCGTTGCAGCGGCTCCCGCGCTGGCCGAGGCTGGCAAAGTACCGCTGGCCATGGGCGGGCAGCCTTGGCAATCCAGTGGTGCATTCAACGTAATGGCTGTAGCCATTGCCGGTCTCGATGCCTGGACAGAAGTCCATGTCAACAGAAGTTCAGAGGTTGCTGGTGGAGAGGTTTATAAGGAAGTTTTTGAAGCTGCTGCGGCCGCGCGTAAATTTTCCACTGGCACTAACGTACAGGATTGGAATCTGGCAACCAATATGGTCATAACCGGTAAAGCGGGCGGCCAGATCATGGGGGACTGGGCACAAGGCGAATTCCAGGTGGCAGGTCAGACGGCGGGAGAGGATTACACCTGTCTGCCAGGGTTGGGGGTTAATGAGATCATCTCTACCGGTGGCGATGCGTTTTATTTTCCCAAGCAGGATGATTCCGAGATTGAAGCGGCACAAAAAGAACTCGCATCGCTGATGCTGAGCAAGCAAGTGCAAGTCGACTTCAATCTGAAGAAAGGTTCCCTGCCGGTGCGTGGCGATATTGATCTCGACGCTGCCAACGATTGCATGAAGAAAGGTCTGAAAATTCTTGCAGATGGCAACATTTTGCCTGATAACAATCAGGTTTTTACAGCAGATACACAAGGTCAGATTGCAGATCTCATGGTTGAGTTCTGGTCTTCAGAAGATCTTTCAGCTGAAGACGCTCAAGGGCGCTTTGCTGACATCATCGCCGACGCCGACTGATCACGTTCAACTGATCTGAAGCAGAACTGAAGCTGATTCGTCCGGTACAACCCATGGTTGCTCGTTCTAATCAGCTCAACGTTCTTCTACTGTGCTGGATGTCGGGAATCCTAAACCATGTCAGATGAACAAACCAACGCTGATAGGGCAATTGCAGATGCCGCTGCACCACAACGTAAACCTATAAAATGGTTGCGCTACTTGCCCGCCAAAATCGCCTCCATTCCCATGATCCTTACGGCAATAGTCGTGTTCGTTGGAGGTTCGGTATGGACCATCGTGCACTCCTTCACCAAGTCTCGTCTGCTGCCCAAGCTCGACTTCGTTGGTCTGCAACAATACGAACGGCTTTGGGGTACCAAACGCTGGCTTGTCTCAGTTGAAAATCTGGCAATTTTCGGTATCTGCTCTTTGATCTTCACGCTGATCATAGCCTTCGTACTGGCGGCAATGCTTGATCGAAAAATTCGCTTCGAGGACGCTTTTCGTACCATCTTTCTCTACCCCTTCGCATTGAGTTTCATTGTTACCGGGCTAGTCTGGCAGTGGATTCTCAATCCTGACTTTGGCATACAAAAAGTTATGCAGGGTGTAGGTTGGGAGAGCTTCACATTTGACCCACTGAACAATCCTGACATCGTTATTTTTGGCGTGCTGATAGCAGCATTGTGGCAAGGCACAGGCTTGATCATGTGCATCATGCTGGCAGGTATGCGTGGTATCGATGAAGACATCTGGAAAGCCACACGTGTGGATGGCATCTCTACCTGGAAGACCTACGTCGTCGTGATTATTCCGATGATGAAGCCGGTGTTCATTACCTCACTGGTGCTTATTGCGGCGGGTATTGTAAAAGTCTACGATCTGGTTGTCGCCCAGACATCTGGTGGTCCAGGCATCGCCTCCGAGGTGCCTGCCAAATACGTCTACGACAAGATGTTCCTGAGTCAGAATCTGGGACAAGGTTTTGCCGCCTCGACCATGATGCTGGTGATGGTAATTATCATTCTGGTGCCCTACGCCTACTTGCAATACGGGGGGCGTCAACGTGGATGAGCGCATGCTGGAGGACGGACCGCGAGGCGCAAAGCCAAAGAAGCGTTTTTCCCGAAATAACATTATTCTCTATGGAACACTACTGCTGGTGGCCATGTACTACATCCTGCCACTGTATGTAATGATCGTGACCTCGTTAAAGGGCATGCCGGAGGTCCGCCTGGGTAATGTGTTCAGCCCACCGGTGGAGGTTACCTTCCAACCCTGGGTCAAGGCCTGGGCTGAAGCCTGTACCGGGATCAACTGTGATGGTCTGTCACGTGGTTTCTGGAATTCGGTACGTATCCTTGTGCCCTCTGTACTCTTGTCTATCGCTATTGCTTCTGTTAATGGCTATGCACTTGCCAATTGGCGTTTCAAGGGATCTGAATTGTTCTTTAATATTTTGATTATTGGCGCCTTCATACCTTATCAGGTCATGCTGTACCCCATCGTCATATTGCTGCGCGAAATCGGGCTGTACGGCAGCCTATGGGGATTGATTATGGTACATACGATTTTCGGTATGCCAATACTGACCCTGTTGTTTCGAAATTATTTTGCCTCGGTTCCAGAAGAACTGTTCAAAGCTGCACGAATTGACGGTGCAGGTTTCTGGGGGATATTTCTGCGCATCATGCTGCCGATGTCACTGCCTATTTTCGTTGTGGCCATCATTCTGCAGGTCACCGGCATCTGGAATGACTTTCTGTTAGGTGTTGTCTACACCAAGCCTGACGTCTATCCCATGACAGTACAACTGAACAACATCGTAAATTCCGTACAAGGTGTGAAAGAGTACAACGTCAATATGGCAGCAACTCTGCTGACGGGTCTCGTTCCCCTTATCATCTATTTTGCGTCAGGCAAGCTGTTCGTTCGTGGCATTGCCGCTGGCGCTGTGAAGGGATAATGAACACATGCAAGAAGTAAGTGTTTCGGTTCGAAAACTTGACCTGTCTTTCGGTGCTGTGACGGTCTTGCGTCAGCTGGATATTGATGTACATGATGGCGAATTTCTGGTGCTGCTTGGCTCATCAGGTTGTGGCAAATCCACATTGCTCAATTGCATTGCGGGCTTGCTTGAGGCAAGCGACGGTCAGATATTTATCAAGGGAAAAAACGTCACCTGGGCAGAGCCAAGCGAACGGGGCATCGGTATGGTGTTTCAATCCTATGCACTGTATCCGCAGATGACCGTTGAAGGTAACTTGTCTTTTGGTCTCAAGAATGCGCGCGTGCCTAAAGCCGAGATAAAAAAGCGGATCGATTACGCGGCCCAGGTTCTGCAGATTGAACCATTGCTTAAACGCAAGCCTGGCGCTTTGTCAGGTGGCCAGCGACAGCGTGTTGCCATTGGTCGGGCCCTGGTTCGTGATGTTGATGTTTTCCTCTTCGACGAACCGCTTTCCAATCTGGATGCCAAACTTCGGGCAGATTTGCGTGTAGAGCTCAAGCGTCTTCACAATCAGCTTGAGAACACCATGATCTATGTGACACACGACCAGATAGAGGCCATGACACTGGCTGATCGTATTGCCATCATGAAGAGCGGCGCCATACAACAGCTCGGTAGTCCGGATGAAATTTACAACCGCCCGATGAACAAGTATGTGGCAGATTTTATCGGCTCACCGGCGATGAATTTTCTCGAAGGCCATCTGGATAAGGGTGTCATTCAGGTAGGTGAGCATGGTTTTCCAATGACAGGCTACGAATTCGTCGATGGCAATGCGACTGGTGATGTCTGGCTGGGAATTCGTCCTGAACATATCCTTACCGGTGATGGCACAACGAACGCAGCCTTTCAGACAACTGTAGAGGTTGATATCGTTGAACCCACCGGTGCGGATACACTGGTATTGGCAACGCTTGCCGATGCCCCTTTCCGTGTGCGCATGGACGGGCAGGCGCGAGTTCGCCCCGGTGAAACGCTTGTCATTGGAATTAATCCCGCAGCTGCCTCGGTCTTCGACAAAGAGTCGGAACAGCGTTTGTAAAATCCGCTCTGCTGGTCCTGACGTGTGCCTTGACAACGTTGCAAAGATTCGTTTTAAAATTATTCGACTTGGATATCTAAAACCATGAGACCTAATTCCTACCAACTCTACAGTTCACGAAACTATCCTGCGCTTGCCGACACGTTCAGTATGTTGGGTCAGTTGGGTTACAAACAGGTAGAGGGCTTTGGCGGTTTATTCACTGAAAGCACTGACATCGGTGAGATCAAAGCCGGTCTGGATGTCAATGGTTTACACATGCCCACCTGCCATTTTGGACTGGATATGGTTCGCGATCAGCCAGATACTGTCATAGCCCACGCCAGGGCTTTGGATACCGAAGTTGTTTTCGTACCGGCTGTTCCACCAGAGCAACGGGTTCAGAGCGCCGCTGGCTGGGACGCACTTGGCAAGACGTTGGCAGAGATTGGTAAACCGCTGCAGGATGCAGGTATTAAGTTCGGCTGGCACAACCACGCGTTCGAGTTTGCTGCCATTGATTCTGCGCAATTACCGCTGGAGCATATTCTGGCTGGTGACGACAGTCTCCTTCTCGAATTTGATGTGGCCTGGTGTGTGGTTGCCGGACAGGATCCGGTAAAGTGGATTGAGCGGTATGCTGATCGGCTGATCAGCGCGCATATAAAGGACATAGCACCAGAGGGCGAATGCGTTGACGAGGATGGCTGGGCAGATGTTGGCCATGGAACCCTTGACTGGCCAGCCTTGCTTAAAGTGCTGGACAATACCGCCATGCAGTATCAGATAATGGAACATGATAATCCCAACGATCATCAACGGTTCGCTCGTCGATCTATCGACACCGTTAAGTCAATTTTGAATAGTCCAGCATGAGTAGTTTGGGCGTCGGCATCATTGGATGCGGCAATATTTCCGAAGCCTACCTGCGTCTGGCGCCGCTGTTTCGGGGAGTCCAGGTGGTGGCTGTAGCCGACATGAACGTAGAGGCGGCAAAGGTGCGTGCTGAGCAGTTCGGTGTGCGCGCCAGCAGTGTTGATGAACTGCTGGCGTCTGATGATATTCATGTAGTGGTCAATCTAACAATCCCTGATGCGCACTTTGACGTAACTCGGCAGATTCTGACAGCTGGCAAGCACGCCTACTCGGAAAAGCCACTGGTACTGACACTTGAACAAGGGAAAACCCTGCAAGAGCTGGCTGAACGTCAATCATTACGAGTGGGTTCCGCACCCGATACCTTTCTGGGCGGTGTACATCAACAAGCACGCGCTATTATAGATGCTGGCGATATCGGCAAGGTGGTGGCAGGTACCGCGCATGTCATGAGCCATGGTATGGAGCAATGGCACCCGAATCCCGATTTCTTTTTCCAGCCCGGTGCTGGCCCGGTGCTTGATATTGGTCCGTACTATGTAACCAATCTGATACAGCTGTTGGGCTCAGTCAAGCGCGTGGGTGCGCTAACGAGTGCAGCGTCGGCCACCCGCACAATTACATCTGAGCCGCGCCATGGCGAGACTATACCGGTAAATACACCCACTAACATTCACGCGCTACTTGAGTTCGAACAGGGCGCGACCATCACACTATCGAGCAGTTGGGATGTCTGGGCGCATCGACATGAAAATATGGAGTTGTACGGGACCAAGGGCAGTCTATTCGTACCTGATCCTAATTTTTTTGGTGGCATGCTTGAAATGGCCGACGAGAGTGGACTGATCAATCCCGTTACCCCGTGGGATCATCCCTTTGGTCGACCCAATCAAGTGCATGCAAAGCTTGGCTGGGTAAGTAACTACCGTACTGCCGGTCTGGCCGATATGGTCGATGCCCTACAAGGCGAAAGGCCACATCGCTGTTCGCTCGAGCTTGCCATACACGCGGTTGATGTCATGACGTCTATACTGCGTTCAGGTGAGAGTGGTAATTTTGAAGAGATTACGACGCGTTGCGAACGACCCGAACCGTTGACACCGGAAGACGCTGCAGCGCTGATGGTTTGATATTGTTTGCGCGTGCCGTTGAACGGCAGACTCACCTCTTCAGAGTAACCGCAGAATTCGAATGAACAAATTAATTGATCTTGGCGACGGTTGGATACTCACTCCATCAGTCAAAAAACCCGATGCTGTCAGGAACACAGCTGATCCCGACGTAGAAGCGCGTAAACAGACTCTGATAGAAATGGGTGGTGTTCCGTTTACGGTGCCCGGCGATGTTCATTCATCTTTGTTGGCGGCAAAGATAATCGAAGATCCTTACTATCGGGATAATGAGTTTGCCGTTGATTGGGTGAACCAGACAGCCTGGGTACTGACACGCACATTTGTCTACGCTCTTGCCTCCTTTGATCGGCATGTTGTTCTGATGGTTGACAATATCGATTGTATTGCCGAAATCAGCGTAAACAACGTATTGGTTGGGGAAACTGACAATCAGTTTGTTCGCTATGCTTTTGATATTAGTGCCGCCTTGCGCGATGGTGACAATGAGCTGAAAATCGAGTTTCAGGTGGCCCGTGATGTAGCGGCTGAGTCAAGACGACGTCACCCCTTTGATTTGCCCGACAGTCAGAATTGCAGGATTCCGAACAATCATTTTCTGCGCAAAACGCCCTGCCATTCTGGTTGGGACTGGAATATCTGTCTAATGCCGACGGGTATCTATGGTTCTGTCGGCATAGCAAGCTTTGCACGTTGTCGCATTGATGACATCAGTATCAACCAGCGGTTCGACCAGCAAGATGTCACGCTGCTTATAAATATCAAGGCACAAGTATTTAAATCGGCGTCAGTCAACTGCGTCGTTGCTTTGGGTAATGAGTTAATTTCTGGGAATGTTGATGTCTACCCGGGAGAGCAGAGTATTGAGATGCAACTGCGTGTGCCGAAGCCCGATCGCTGGTGGCCTCGAGGTCTGGGTGAGCAGACGCTGCATCACTTGCGCATCGAGCTGGATGATCAAATCTGGCAATCGGATATCGGCATTCGTGAATCTCGTATTGTTTGCAAACCAGATGTGCAAGGTCCTGGAAGTGGGTTTGCTGTCGAGATAAACGGCCGCGCAGTGTTTATGCGTGGAGCAAACTGGATTCCTGCTGATGCCTTGCCAGCGCGTGGTACGCCAGATGTCGTTCGTGAACTTCTCACATCGGCTGTTGAGACCAATATGAACATGCTGCGTGTCTGGGGTGGCGGACAATACGAGGCCGACTGGTTTTATGCCCTGTGCGATGAATTGGGCATACTTGTGTGGCAGGACTTCATGTTCAGTTGCAATCATTACCCGGCTACAGACCCCAAGTGGATGGCAAGTGTTCGTGATGAGGCGACTCAGCAAGTTAGACGCTTATCAAGGTATGCAAGTGTCGTATTGTGGTGTGGAGACAATGAGTTGGTTGGCGCTTTGCAGTGGTGGGAGGTAACAAGAAACAACCGAGATCGCTACCTGGCTAATTACGTAAGATTAAATACAGCCCTGGAAGAAATCATTACCAGAGAAGTACCGCAAACCTCGTGGTGGCCAAGCTCACCATCGCAAGGATTGCTTGATTACGCTGACGGTTGGAAAAGCGATGTTGCAGGTGATATGCATTTCTGGGACGTCTGGCACGAAGCTAAACCCTTCTCTGCGTATCAGGAAATTTGCCCTCGATTCTGTTCCGAGTTTGGATTTCAATCGTTTTCTTCGATGCCTATGGTGCAGAGCTTCGCCGAGGAGGGTGATCGCAACGTAAGCTCCAGAGTCATGGGCGTACATCAGCGAAATGAGGGTGGCAACGCACGTATCGTTGAAACACTGGTGCGATATTTCAAGTTTCCCGATTCGTTTGAACGTACTGTGTT
>Ga0209828_1000103_pt1 | contig 69633 bp, 58 predicted proteins | sample MaitaG_FD_187429 | JGI IMG/M metagenome (GOLD analysis project Ga0209828, IMG submission 187429) | Marine algal microbial communities from Maine, USA - Maine_Asex2 metaG (SPAdes) (version 2) | ecosystem: Host-associated > Algae > Red algae > Unclassified | place: Maine, USA | collected 2015-01-05
GATCCTTGTCATGATGTTGAAGGTATAGATTTTGGCGATTGTGATGCAGTCCTTGGTGTGGCAATATCAGGACAAAACTGTATAACCATAAGTGGCTGTGATGCGATTGTTGATTTTGTTGATTACAGTAATGCTTTCTACAGTTCTGTCGAACTTTGTATGGATGCTTGCATAGAACCAGAAATTACTTTTGCTGATCCTTGTCATAATGTTGAAGGTATAGATTTTGGAGATTGCGATGCGGTCCTTGGTGTGGCAATATCCGGACAAAACTGTATAACCATAAGTGGCTGTGATGCGATTGTTGATTTTGTTGATTACAGTAATGCTTTCTACAGTTCTGTCGAACTTTGTATGGAAGCTTGCATAGAACCAGAAATTACTTTTGCTGATCCTTGTCATGATGTTGAAGGTATCGTCTTTGGCGATTGTGATGTGGTGCTTGGTGTGGCAATATCAGGGCAGAACTGCATAACCATAAGTGGCTGTGATGCGATTGTTGATTTTGTTGATTACAGTAATGCTCTCTACAGTTCTGTCGAACTTTGTATGGAAGCTTGCATAGAACCAGAAATTACTTCTGCTGATCCATGTCATGATGTTGAAGGTATCGTCTTTGGCAATTGTGATGCGGTGCTTGGTGTGGCAATATCAGGACAAAACTGTATAACCATAAGTGGCTGTGATGCGATTGTTGATTTTGTTGATTACAGTAATGCTCTCTACAGTTCTGTCGAACTTTGTATGGAAGCTTGCATAGAACCAGAAATTACTTCTGCTCCACCATGCTCTGATCTTACAGGATTGGATTTTGGAATTTGTGATTCAATAATTGGTTTCGGGGTTGCCGGAAATGACTGTATTCAATTTGACGGCTGTAGTACTATTATCGGAACCATCGACTATAGTCAAGCTTTCTATAGTTCCTACGAAATTTGCTATTCTGCTTGTACTGGAGTCCCATGTGACATCAATTCTTGTACTACTGAGTTCGACCCAGTCTGTGGTGTTGATGGTCAAACTTATAGCAATGCCTGTTTAGCCAATTGCGCTGGTGTTGCTATTGCCTATAATGGTGAATGTACCTCAACACCAAGTGGTCCAGTGGATATATGTATAGATTTTCCTTGGATACAGGTAATAATGCAAAGCTGTAATCCAGATGATATCTTTACACTTTATGCAGATGGAAACTACTACTATTTATATGTTGGAAATGATCAAGGTGGAACATTATATTTCCAAAATGGATCGACCTATTGTACAGACTTCCCAGGCTGGAGTTGCGTAACAAGTTATGGCCTCTCTATTATAATAGAACAGTGGTCATGTGATGAAAATCCATGTCCAACAGATGGCGGCGGTTGTAATTGTGAGCATGTTTTCGCTCCAGTATGTGGTATGGATGGTTATTCTTATGAGAATGCTTGTCAAGCTGTTTGTGCCGGAACCGAAGTAGACTATTACGGTTCATGTACCGAGGATTGCGGTGATAATTTCGCAAGTGCTACATACATCAAAATTAGTGATGGAGATTGTAATGGTGGATATTTCCAATTGGATGACGGTTTTATCATAGAAGATTTAAAAAACTACTATAACTATTATTTGGACTTTGGAGACATAGTTTCTTTTTACTACAGATTGGTTGCATCAGAATTCGATTGTTATGCGCCTGCTCATATTTCATGTCTTACTATTGATAGTGATATCGATAATGGAGAAGAAGGTGGAGTCGGTCCTCAAAGTGATTTATTTATTGCCCTACCATGGATTCTTGATGTGATAGATGTCGAGAATTGCCAAAATACTTTTGTACAGTCTTACGAAATAAATGAATGGACTTACATCTATATTTCTATAAATGGTGTAGGAGCAATATATGATATTCAGGGTGTCCTATACTGTACAGATGGCAATGATTTTAGTTGCCTTGAATTCTATGGTTATGATACAGAATTAAGTGGATGGGAATGTCCAAATAACTTACAGAATGATATAGAACAACGAGAATCTGGTTTGAAAAAATCAAATGAAAACTTAATCGTTTTTCCAAATCCAGTATCGAACATTTTATACATAGATGGCACATTGAAAGAAAACAGCAAAGTAACTATTTTCAAAAGCCAAGGAGAAAAATATATGGAACTTAGCCACAACCAAAATAGCATTTCTCATATTGACTTAACCGATTTACCTCCAGGTGTTTATTATTTAAATGTACATTTAGCAGATAAAGAGATTCCTTCTATTAGGAAGATTATTAAATTATAATAAATGAGGTCAGTAATTAATTTACTGGCCTTTTTACTTTTACATGGGCTTTTTACGTTTATGTATTATTTCTAATTTTACATATGGAAAACAACGAAAAAAATCCTTGGAAAACCCTCTCAACCAAACAAGTTTATTCCAATCCATGGATAGACGTAACTCATAGGGATGTCATTAACCCATCAGGAAATAATGGAATCTATGGATTGGTACATTTCAAGAATATTGCAGTCGGAGTAATTCCACTTGATCAAGATTATAATACTTGGATCGTAGGTCAATATCGATACACTATAAATGAATATTCATGGGAAATCCCAGAAGGCGGGTGCCCCGAAGATCAAGATCCTCTTGAGGCTGCCAAAAGAGAATTGAAAGAAGAAACAGGGATAATAGCACAAGATTGGAAAGCATTCCAAACCTTACATACATCTAATTCTGTCTGTGACGAAAAGGCCATACTTTACATAGCTAGAGACTTAAGTTTCACGCCACCTTCCCCGGAAGAGACCGAATTACTACAAGTCAAAAAACTCCAGTTTGAAGATCTAGTAAAGCTTGTTATGATTGGAAAAATTTCAGATGCCATGTCTGTAAGTGCGATCTTAAAAGCAAATTACATGATCCAAAATAATATAATTTAATTGATCATTTTAGGGTACTTATCTTAACTACCTCTAGAACTACAAGTAGATTAGTCTCAAAAGATATGTAACTTTTACATATTAGTATTAACTTTATACTTAATATTTATAACATACGAGTCCAATTTAGCAGCATCTTGTACCATACCTCCGTTACAGTTATATCAACACTTATTCATCAAATTAAAAAGTATTGTTATGTTAACCAAGCTCACTGATACCTTATACACTTCTTTCTTTTGTGTTTTACTCCTTAATGCGAGCATTGCTCAAAGTACCATCTTTGATGATTATCGATGGATTTTTGATGTAACTAATGTCGAAGATTGTGACGCACTAAAAATTGACATTTATCAGGAAGGAGCAAATACATTCATATATATAAATGAAAATGGATTAGGAAACTTATATAGCAGTTTGGGTGCGATATACTGCATGGATTCCCCTTCATTCCGATGTTTGGATTTCTATAACTTTGAGAACTTAATATTGAAGTGGCAATGCGGTGATCCAATCGAACGAAATTCGGTTGAGCCATGCGGAAATTTAGACGACTTGAACTTTGGTCTTTGTGATTTTGAATTAGGATATGGCATTGTCAATGGCTTCTGCACATCCATAAGTGGATGCGATTATATAATTGATAATACAGATTACTCCAATGCTATATTTCCAACGGTCGACCTTTGTATTACCACATGTGAAAATCCCTGCGCTTTAATCGATTGTGATGACTTTTATGATCCAGTTTGTGGCACAGATGGCATCACTTATACTAATGAGTGTTTTGCCAAATGCGCAGGCGTCGAAATAGCATATTCTGGAGTTTGTGTGGCTGGACCAGGTAAAGACATATTCGAAGGTTTTCCTTGGCTCTATAATTTGGTTGACCCACTAAATTGTGATGTTGATCAAATAATTGTTTACTCAATGGGAGACAACAATTTTGTATACCTTAGTACGGGTGTGTTGTACGATGTATATGGAAATATTTATTGCATCGATTTACTAGGATTTAACTGTCTTGATTTCTATGGCTTCGTAAATATTGTAGATACTTGGATTTGTGGTGACTGCATGTGTACCGCTGAATATGATCCCGTATGTGGAGTAGATGGTAACACCTATGACAATTCATGCAATGCATTTTGTGCAGGAGTAGAAGTCGCCTATGATGGATTCTGCATTGAAGAATGTAATAGCCCTGAGTTGGATGAGTTAGATTGGTTTTTGGATCTGATTTATAGCGATCCATTCTACTGCGAATGTAATTATGAATTGAACCATTCTTGCTTAGAAGGTGAAATCATACTGATATTGCACGGTTTCTCGTCCGGATGCAGTGATATTTCTACTTATTACTATGACTTAAGAGGAAATATTCTTTGCATACAAAGTGGTTTTGCAGACGAATTTTGTCCTGAATATGACGATCTTATTATAAAAACAGACCACCCTATTTGGGCTTGCAATCATGGTTGTGGATGTGGCGCCGTATACCAACCCGTCTGTGGCGTTGATGGCATAACTTATAGCAACGAGTGTGAAGCCTTTTGTGCGGGCATCGAAGTTGCCTCTAACGAACCTTGTATTTCTGAATGCAAAACTCCAGACCTCAATGACCTAGATTGGTTTGATGAAATAATCAATGATCCATTCTATTGTGAATGCAGTTACCAACTAAACTATTCTTGTCTTGGAGACGAAACCATACTAATTTTAGAACCAAGATTTAATAGTTATTGTACAAATATTTTTACTCTTTATTTGGACCTAAATGGTAATGAACTTTGCCTAGAAGGTGGAGAAGGCGGACTACAATGTCCCGATTATACTAATCTTCCAATCATGAATAATAGCCCAATGTGGGAATGCAAGGATGATTGTGAATGTGATACGCATTATCAACCTGTTTGCGGTATAGATGGTGTTACTTACACCAATGAATGCGAAGCAAGATGTGCAGATATTGAAATCCAATTCAATGCACCATGCGAAATAAATTGTGAAGGAAGCATTCCTGTTGCGGACATTCTAAATGCAGATTGGTTTTTAGAAATTATAGAAGATGAATCAATCTGTGAATGTGACTACGAACTAATTTATGGTTGTGGATTTGCAGATGGCTTTCTATTGTCTTTACGACCTAGTCCCAATACAAATTGTAGTGATCAATTAACATTTTACTACTTCATAAACGGTATATTAGTTTGCGAAGAAGGCGGCATACAAGGATTGACATGTCCGGAGGCAGAACAATACGGATTTAATGAAGATCAAGTTCTTTGGTCATGCAACGATGATTGCAATTGCCCTCAAGTGTTTACTCCCGTTTGTGGCGTAAATGGCATCACATATAACAACGAATGTGAAGCACAATGCGAAGGTATTGAAATCGAATTTAATGGACCATGTGAATTAAATTGTTTCGGAAATCTACCTGTAGAGGATGTGTTAAATGCAGATTGGTTTTTGAAAATTATTGAAGACAAAACGATCTGTGAATGCGATTATCAACTCTCCTATGGTTGTGGTTTTGCTGATGGAATATTATTATCCCTATCACCTAGTCCAAATACGTATTGTAGTGATCAAATTACCTACTACTATTATCCAAATGGTACTTTGGCTTGCGAAGAAGGAGGCATCCAAGGTATTATTTGTCCCATAACAGAAGAATATCAATTTTTCGAAACTCAGATACTTTGGTCTTGTAATAATGATTGTATTTGCCCAGCTGTAGACGATCCGGTCTGTGGAATTGATGGTATTACCTATGGAAATTCTTGTGAAGCTGCTTGCAGAGGTATTGAAATTGCATACCATGGAAAATGCCAAGACAATATTATATTTGGCAATTACCCTTGGCTAAAAGATATTGTAGATCCAATAGAATGCGTGGGAATAAACATAACTTTATTCGAACAAAACAGATTTATATTTCTATATATTGAAGATTCAAATGGAGGCACCTTATACGATGAAAATGGTCAAGTATACTGTGTTGATTTCCCAGGATTTAGCTGTCTTGAATTTTATGATCTTAAAGATCCTCTTGATCGCTGGGCATGTCCTAATTTAGCTCAGAATAATCCTGAATATCTAAATATTGAAAGTTACGATCAATCATTAAACCTAACCGCCTTCCCTAATCCGGCTACCCAAGAGATTAACATAAGTGGACTGATGACAGACTCCCAAGTTTCTATTATAAATATGAATGGAGATATTCTATTACAGCAATACACGAATTCAGAAACCTTGAAAATAGATCTGACAGATTATACCCCTGGACTTTATCTAATTCATAACTATCAGGAAAATACAAATCAATCAGAATACATAAAATTTATAAAACAATAATTTGATAAGGATACTTCTGGATATATTTTTGAATATCCCTTATTGGTCAACGAGGGATATTCAAAAATAATTAAAAACACTTATTTAATTAACAACCGCAGAAAAATCTAAAGTCCTTGACCCTCTCTTGAATAAACTTGAAAAAAGAGAGGGTTTATGGCAGTTGAAGGTAACTAAAGCTCCCTTCTTTTTCAAAAGAAGGGCCGGAGATGAGTCGACCTTCTAGCAACTTTTAATATTTATTTAATACCCTTCTCACCTCCTGCGTTACTAACGGATCAAAAATAATACCTCGGTGCGATTGACCTTGTGAACTAATAAGATTTACTTTAGATGGGAAAAGCTCCTTGAGATTTTCAGAATTTTGATAGTCTATTATATTATCTTGAGTACCATGTATTATACTCACATTACATTTTACAGATTCCAAATATTTCTTTACAGGCAATTTAAATTTCAATAAAAAGTCGGGGTAAAACCATAAATACTTATTTTTAATCGAAGTCAAACTTGTAAATGGTGCCACTAAAAAAAGATATTTAGGGTTATTCAATGAAGCTACATACGATGCCATACCGGTCCCTAGCGAATACCCTAAAACATATATCTTATCTTCAGCATACTTGCTTTTTAGAAATTGATATACTGCATCAGCATCATTCAGTAAGGTCTCATCAGATTTTGTAGTTCCATCAGATTTTCCATACCCTCTATAATCCGTAATAAAGTAATCATAATCAGGATTTTGAATGGCTCTTAATTGGTATAAAGCTCTTATAATATTTCCCTTATTTCCATGAAAATATAAAAACACACCCTTACTAGAAGTACCATTTTTAATCCAAATATTATTGATGCTGATGTCTTCATCTACATTTATTTCTACTTCATCACCTAATCCATAGTCCAAATTTTCTGGTATTTTATCAGGACTTAATATCAATCTATCTTGCATTATGTAGATTGCAAAACCCACTATCAAATACAACCCAATCAACATCTTCAAAAAACCTTTCATACAAAATTATAATTTGATACTCATTCCAAAATTTAATCCTAATTGACGATAATCATAAGGACCAAATACAGCAGGTACATTAAAGGTATTCAAGTGAAAATCATAATGAGGGAACGAGAATTTTAATCCTAAACCTATATTATTAAATGAATTTGAATCTAAGATATAATGCAGAGAACCATAGAGCCAATTTGTAACTTGATACCCAACGAGTAATTGGGCTCTATAGTAGTCATAATAAGAATGGTAATAATATTTTCCACGGAGACCTAAAACTAAAAATTCTTGCAGTTGATACTCATACTCAAATCCAAATTTCGTTGATACATTAGAATTATATTTAGAATGACTTTGAGTTTCTATTCCAAGTATATTATCTAAGGTATCCTGAGTTGCAAAATCTATATTTTCATCTAGGGAATCTGAAATATCTATACCTCTGAATACCTCTTGACCACTAGCCGAATACTGATTCCCCTTCCAATAGATTTGGTTTATATCTTCAATAGATATACATAAATGATGTTGATTATATTCATATTCTACTCCAACATCAATCATCCATCCTAAATTTTTAAACTTAGAAAAACTACTAAACGGTAGACGATAATTGAAATTTATACTATCAGAATTTACATATTCTACCATCTCATAACTATCGATTGTAAGGTCTCGATCAACTTGAATAAAATCGAGGTCTTCGGGCGTGAAAATAGAATATCCGCCCTCAAAACTCAAATTTTGATATCCGTCTACCCCGCTAAAAGTAATCCAAGGTTTAATGTCTACAAACGAATAAGAAAAGCCCAAATTTATTTCATTCCAAGAACTATGAAAAGCATCCATTCTTAAAAATAAATCCTGCTCAATATATTGTGCATTACCCTGAATGCCTCCGGCTATGGTATTATATGGAATTTGAATGGAAGATTCCGCCCCAATTCCTAATCCCAAACTAAAGGAAATTTGACCTTTGAAATAAGTCAACTTTATAAGCTCCGAATGATATTCAGAAAACAAGCGATTTATATCTTGTGATTGATCCAAAACCTTATCCCAATTAAGGACTTTCCGTCCATCTATCCGGTCAACTATAGAATGTACCTTGTAACTACTTGATGCTAAAACTTGATTATTCAATAAGTCAATCTTCCATTTTAGAGTATCTATATTAATTGGAGTAATACTATCACCTAAACTTATTTCCTGAGCTATACCCATTTTGGCGAATCCAATGTGAGCGAACCCAATTATCATTATTTTAAGCAACCATCCTAATGCTACCTTCATGAGATTAATCAATTTGAGTGATGACAGATAAGTTCACCTCTATTCCTTGATTTTCCATAATCCATAGGTACTCATCTATATCATCTTCTGTATTCATTTGAATTAATACAATGACCCGATTTGTAGTTCTAATTAAATTCCAATTTTCTGTACTAATAGGATAGATAAAACGCTGTGTCATTTGATCTTGGATTTCTCCACTCGGTATATCAGCAACCTCTATTTCTGTCCAATTTTCTCCTTGCAAATAGTCCGTTTCATTTAAATTTTCGTCTAAAAATAAAGTTTTCAATTTAGCTCTAATCGGCAAACCGTTTTTAACAGATAAAATCAACGTAGGAGATTCTAAAGCAGGTAATTCATTAGCATCTAAATCAAAAGTATCGGCAAGCAATAATTCATCTATTCTTGTATGCAGGGGAACTTCTACAACAGCATCAATATTATAAAATGATTGATTTGTAAAAAACCCAATGATACTTTCGGTACCTGGTGGATTAGCAAATGCATCGACATCAAAGTTCACCGCAATCGCTTTTTCATTAAATATATCTTCTAAATTCGAATTTGAAGAATCAAAAATAATTTCAGATAACTTAACTTCCCCTACCTCATCTAAACTTGGATAATTAAACGTTAAACCTTGATCTATAATATCAGATTCAATCGGGAGTATGTTTCCATTTATAGTCACTAATTCCATCTTATTGAATATCGCCGTCATAGGCAGACCAAAGGAATTTGAAATATCTAAAATGATTCTTGGTCTATCAAAACTAAATCCTCCACTTATCCACTTTTTGAAAATTCCAATGGAAATATTATTCCCCTCAATATCAAAAACCTGTTCACCCAAATTTCCCTCCACATAAGAAAAAGCGATAAAATCAATATTCATCAAAACTTCTGGTAGCTTTACCGAATTTCCATCTTCGTCAAACGCATCGTAATCTACATTAATGGAATTATCAGAAGTGACCAATTCCCAACCATCTAAGGATATTAGTGGTGTTTCCAAATAACCCCCATTCATTACTAAATCACTAATTTCATATTCTCGCGAAAGTAGTTCTCCATTATAATTGATATCTGGAATATTTGCTATAATCCTTGTCACATTTGTACCCGTTGTATCTACTTTAAAAATGATATTAGAACGTGTAAATATGGCTCTCCTAATTATTATATCTCGATCTTCCGGCAGTGGAAGCGGTAGTGCAGACAATGTATCTGAGATAGGGAAATCTATAAATAATGGTAAAGGTGGAAAAATTTCTAATGCAGTCTGGCTTAAAAAATCGCCTCTATAAAAAATTGTAATCCGTCCTTCTGAATCTACACTGATTGTGACTTTATCAGAGTTTTGCGCTGCAATTTCACTTACAGAAGCAGTTGCAGTCAAAATTGGAATAGCTATTTCCGGATTAGGTTTTTCTATATCTATAGGGAAGTAATCTACCTCACCACAACCCAAGATACAACAGATTAGGATTATAGAAATTTTGCTTATTAAGTTCATTTGACTTGATTAGAAACTTGACTAGATATTGTATTCAAAACCAATGTCAGGGATTTCTACTTTTTTAAATCCTTTACCGATTAACTTATACTTAAATATTTTTTGGGTATCATAGTCTCCATGAACCAAAAACAACTTTTTCAATTTATTCTTATGATTAGAAAGGAAATCAATCATTTCATCTTGTCCTGCATGCGCAGAAAATGAATCCATAATTTTGATGGACGCATTGACTTGAAGTAAATCACCAAAAAGTTTAATCTCTTTAGCACCTTTCCTTAATTGTCCACCCGGAGTATTTGGAGCACAATATCCGACAATCAATATCATGGCTTTAGGGTCCTCAATATTGTTCCTTAAATGATGTTTAACTCTACCTGCGTTCATCATTCCAGATGAACTTATTATTATAGACGGTTTTCGATCATTATTTAGTGCCTTTGATTCGTTAACATCACGAATATATTTCAAATCATTAAATCCAAAAGGATTTGGATCAACCAACATATACTCACTCAAATTATCATCAAAACATTCAGGATGAGATCCAAAAACTGTTGTTGCATTCACGGCCAATGGACTATCTACATATATGGGAAGCTTTGGTAATTTCCCAGCAGTTTCCAGTTTGTCTAGCATGTAAACGATCTCCTGAGTTCTTCCGACAGAAAAAGCAGGTATGATTAGACGCCCTTTATTTTTGACGCAAACATCTTCTATAATGGACAGTAGCTCATCTGATTGTTCGGGAGTACTTTCATGATTTTTATCTCCATAGGTAGATTCAGAAATCAAATAATCACATGGAGGCATCAGTTGTGGATCTCGTAATATAGGTCGATCAGGCCTACCAATATCCCCAGTAAAACCAAGCATAATCTTTTCCTTTCCTTGCTTGATTCTCAAAGTGATACTTGCACTACCCAAAATATGTCCAGCATCCGTATAATAGACCTCTACATTTTTATGGACCTTAAACCACTTATTGTAGGAGTGGGTTACAAACATTGACATTGCTGGAGCAACATCATCTGTTGTATATAGAGGTTTTCTAAACTTCTTTCCCGCCTTCTTTTTATTTTTCTTCCTTTCTAAATTCCGATTGTAGTAAGCAGCATCCGACTCTTGTATCTTTGCTGAATCCAACAACATGATAGCACACAATCCACGGGTCGCATGTGTACTATGGATTGTACCCATGAACCCATCTTTTACTAATTTGGGAACACGACCAGTATGGTCAATGTGCGCATGAGAAAGTATTACGCTATCAACCGATTCGGGATTAAAAAGCCAGTTTTTATTTAACTTTCTTATATCTGATCGCCCGCCTTGAAAAAGACCACAATCTAATAATATCCTAAAACCATCATCTAAAGTTATAAGATGGGCGCTACCAGTAACGGCCCTTACCGCTCCATTAAATTTTAATTTCATATACTACGAATTGTTCTTACTAACGGTAAGATATAAAATAGTTTTCAGTAAGAATTAAAATTTAATAAATCTTAAAAAGAAGGTATTATTCTGCCGGTTGGACATGTGCCCAGTTTTCTCCTCTTTCAATTCTTTTAATTTGTGTGGAAGTTACTCCAAAACGCTTGGCCAACATTTTTTTACGAGTTTTTCCAGTAAGTAAAGCCTTCTTAATTAAAGCAACTTGAGCTGCGGTCAATTTGAAATATCCTCCTCCCTTACTTTTTTTGTAATCGTAGACCACAGATCGGCGTTTAATGTAGTCTTTTTGACCATCTTCTGTAACCCATTCAAGATTGTTAGCCCGATTATTAGACCGATCATAATCTTTATGAATAATAAAAACTCTGTCTTCAGACTCTGGAGTTACAAAATTTTCAGCCACTACTTTATGTATATATACACTCTCGTGGCCTCCGTCTAATTTTAAACTAACCTTAGGATAACCTTTACCCGTAGGAGTTGACTTCATGACTCTTTCCGAATCTGAACTTTTGTCAACAGACTTAAGCCTTCCCTGATTTGATATGAAGTACTCTTTTGATCTAGTCTTGTAAATAAAAGATAGCTTCAACCATTCTTCATTGGGAAGATCTTCAACTTTTTTAGCCATTTTAATTTAATTTTTTGGGGTTTAAACTCAATTTTTTGAATATCAAACGAAATTATGGTATTCAATTTCAAGAATTTCTAATGAAAATTGGCTATCTGTATAATATATCTAACAATAATACAAATTTGCACTAACATTTAAGAAAGCAAATTTATCTTTTTAGATATATTTGTAACAAAAGATTATGTCTGAAAAGTTCCCATTCGTAAATTTAATTATTGAAAATAGTGTAGCATCTATTGACTTTTTTCATCCCTCTCACAATTCTCTTCCAGGTGAATTACTTGAAAAGTTGACAAAAGAGATAAATACCGCCTCTAAAAATGAGGATGTACGCATAATTTCTATTAAAAGCGAAGGTGATCGTACCTTCTGTGCGGGTGCAAGTTTCACGGAATTAGTAAACATTGACAACCTAAAACAAGGGAAGGATTTCTTTCTTGGTTTTGCCAATGTGATTAATGCAATTCGAAAGTCATCAAAAATAGTAATAATCTCCCTCCAAGGTAAAGCCGTTGGCGGTGGAGTAGGGTTAGCTTCCGCAGCAGATTATTGTCTGGCTACGAAGTGGGCGAGCGTTCGACTTAGCGAATTAGCAGTTGGGATAGGTCCGTTCGTCATAGGACCAGCGGTCGAACGTAAAGTAGGAATTAGCAATTTCTCTGCGATGTCCTTACAACCAAATACCTGGTATGACGCCGACTGGTGTAAAAGTAATGGGCTCTTTCATGAAGTATTCGAATCAAAAGGAACAATGGAAGAATACGAATCAACATTCATCAATACCCTATTATCTTTTAATCCACTAGCACTGAAAGGCTTAAAAGAAGTTTTCTGGAAAGGAACAGAGCATTGGGATACCCTACTCGCTGAAAGAGCAGAAATGAGCGGCAATTTGGTATTAAGCAAGTATGTAAAAGAAGCAATCAGTGGTTTTTTAGAAGGAAAAACATAATCTGATAAGTCAAATCTGAATATCATAGCACTTTAGCTCTCCAATCGGAACATTTAGAAGCAGCAGATACGGTGCTAGAGGCATCAAATCTTAATCAAATTTAGCGAAATTTTTGACCACAAATTATGACAAATTTGAAAGGATTTCTTCGTCTTCACCCGAAGAACTAAAATCAATCATAAGACCTAAATGGCTTTTGGCTGAACTATCCTATTATTACAAATAAAGTTATTTTTGATTATCACTATCATGAAAACAGAAAAAATAAATCACAAATAAAGCCACCATTATGAAGAACCCTTCTTCTGGTAAAACAACATGATATACCGCAAATTTTGGAATTTCAGACCAAAAACCTTCTGGCATGACTCGTACCATATGATAGGCATCATCACTAGGATACAAACTAAGATATGGAGTAAAAAGTAAAATTACAAACCCTATCGAAATGACAGCTAAATAAGGTAAAATCCACTTCCCTTCAAAAGATAGCTTATTATTTTTTGAAATAATTGGCCAAGATTTTAAAATCAATAATCCAAGGCAAACTCCTAAAAAATTGGTAATTATATCATTGATATCATAGTAATCTGTCCTTTCTGGTGCAAGGATAAAATATTGATAGGCTTCATCTATAATCCCAGCTATCGTTGCCCAAAAAAGAGTTACATAATAATTTGAAAACAAAGGAAAACAAAGAATGCCGAAAATCGCATATTGTACATAATGTACCGACTCAATATTGATGACAAATAAATATGAATTCACTATGTAGATTAAGAAAATAGTAATCGACCAAAACCCAAAAATTTTAAACCGATTTTCTTGTTTCCATATTTTCTGGAAAAGTAAAATCAATACTATACTTATTAATCCGATACTTCCAACGAGAATTATCTGATTATAGGTATCTCTAGAAAATCTACTAAAAAATGCATTGATTGCTAAACCAACAGCCTCGTGAGGCAATACAACAGCTAAAAAATAAATCAGTAATAGAACTCCATTTAATCCTCTCCTCTCAGAAAGAAAGTTGATAAACTTTGTCATCTCTCTTTTACTATCTTTTCTAAATTCTCAATAAAATAATTCAGATCATCGTAATTTGTATAGATGCCTGGAGTAATTCTCAAACTCGATTTTTTCTTCGCCTTGGAAGAAACACTCTTTACATATATTTTATTTTCTTTAAACTTATCCCTAAGAGTTGATCCAGAAAATCCATCTATACTTAATAAAGCTATTCCTCCAGAATCTTTGCATCGTGTAACATTTACTCCATCCATTTTGGTCGCATTCTCAGTCCAATATTGATTTAACGAACTTAATCGTAAGTACTTGTTTTTAATACCTATTTCCTCATTAAAAGATAATGCAGCTTGGATAGATGCCTCTATGTAAAAGGCTCTGGTGCCTAAATATTCAAATTTCTTTTTACTTGTTTTTGTATTTATATCAGCTGCTAATGGCCCTTCTATTTGATCCATCTCCGACTCCTTAATATATAATAGACCAGACCCATGTGGCCCATTGAACCACTTATGCAATGAGGTGGCATAATAATCACAATTCCAATCACGTACATTATGATCGTAATGGCCAATACAATGAGCACCATCTACCAATACTTTTGCTCCCTTCTCATGAGCTATTTCTGTAATCTCTTTTATAGGCATGCGATGTCCCTCGCGGTGTGTCATAGCTGTAAGCAATACAAGAGAACAATTGTCATCTATAGCATTTTTGTATGCACTAATAATATCTTCAGATCCTAAAGGCAACTCCAAATCAATCTTCCGGATTTCTAAACCCGAATTCACTGACTTGCATTTTAATGCGTTGACCGCTAATGAGTAATCATGATTAGCGCATACAACAATTGAGTTTTTTGGCAACATAATTCCATCTATCAACCATTGTAAGGACTCTGTTGTGTTTCTTGTAATACTCAGACCCGAGGCTTCCACTCCAATTAAATCTGCTAGTTTAGAAAGGTTTGTTTCCATTTGTTCTTTCCACATTTCATTTTTAATATAAGGTGGTGTTCTATTCATTTCTTTGGAAAGTTGAAACAAACTTTCTTCTACAACTAAAGGCGTCATGCCACAACTCCCATTATTCAAATTGATATGATCCGTCTTGCAAATTGGAAACTGATTTCTTATCTCAAGCCAATAATCTGTTGATGAAGAAGCACCCTTCAAAGTAGTTTGAAAAGTAATTAAACTTTGTGCTATAATTATTGATTCTAAAAATTTTCTTCGTTGCATATAACCCATTTTTCTTTGCTGCAAACGAAAAATAATGTTCATTTGCATTTATTATATTGTTAAGATGGACTTTGTTGTAACTAATTTTCTAAATTTGCGGTTGTATCGTTTAACCTTCAATGAAAACCTCGCAATCCAAAAGCAAGGATAATTACTGGTAAGCTATGAAACAAATATTTTCTCTTTTTCTAATAATATTATTATCAAATACGCTCCTTGCCCAAAATCAAATAACTAAAGAGTTAGGTAATTTCACTACTCTGACGGCAAGCAAAACTGTGAAAATCCTTCTCATTCCTTCAGATCGAAACTACATCGAAATAAAGATTAAAAATGGAGACGAGCAAGACCTGATAACAGAAGTTGTAGATGGCAACTTAAATATCTCATGGTATACTGGAAATTGGTTTACTTCGTGGTTTGCAGATGATGATAACAGTGCCGAAATAAAATTATACTTTAAAAAATTAACCCATATAAATGTGGGATCTAATGCTCGAATCCAAAGTAATGAGCCTGTTACCAATAAAACTTTTACACTTGAAGCAACTGATGGAGGAAGATTACAACTGATCATGGGAGCAGATAATCTGAATATCAATTCTACTTCCGCTGGAGTTATTACACTGAAAGGCGAAGCTAATTCTATCGATGTAAATGTCAGTTCTGGAGGTGAATTTTGGGGTGCCGAATTTGTCACAAATTCATCGAAAGTGATTGCTTCATCTGGATCTAGTGCTATAGTATACAGCACACAAAAAATAGACCTCAAAGCAGGTTCTGGTGCTTCTATAAAATATCGAGGTAACCCTCCTCAAAAAATTCTTGATCAAAGCGCGTGGGGAGGCGGAAGTGTAAAGCAAATGTAAGCAATCACACTTTTCCTTCTATTTGATCAATCATCTCATAGATTACTCCTTCTTTCAAGGAATATGGACAACAAATAATTTTCTTGATATTCAATGTCTTTATTACATATAGTAAAAGACTCAAAGCCATTGGCATAAGCTTGACTCGCTCGATGGGCAAACCAGGAATATTTTTTCGCTGCTCAAAATCCAATGGTATGATACCATTGTATAATTCAATAAAATCCTGAACCGCAATTCTATTTTCATTCGTTCTAATTCTATGTTGCATCATCTCCTTCAAAATGTCAAAACTTCCTGCCGAACCAATCATACACTGAATATTGTATTTTGAAACTTCCTTCGAAAGAAGCTCGGTTTTTTCTATTAGAAAAGAATCCAATCGAGCTAAGTCATCTTTCCCTATTGGATCTTGACTTTGGAAATTATTAAACAAAATAGAAATGCCAATCGGGAAGGAATGAGCCCATTTTTTTGTATGCCTGTTAAATATTATAAACTCGACACTACCTCCTCCAATGTCCATAATTATGTTAGTTTCATCTACACCTCTTGCAACTGAACTTGCTAAATCATTTGATGTGTAACTTTCTATTTCACTTTTTACTGAACTTTGATCTTCACTCTTTATTTCACTTTGCAACTCACTTAAATATGCATTGACCCCATAATAAATATAATTAGCCTCTTTTAGTCCATCAATAATTTCAATATCAAAATCGGTTTTCTCCTTTACTTCTCGTACAAAGTCTGAACCGTTAGAGGCAAGTCGAAGTGTTTCAGTCCCAATAACCTTATAATTTGATACCTCATGAAGATCAATAAACTTTCGGTATTTTTGTAATGTCTGAATACCTAAATCATACCGATCTTGATCGATGTGTTCTACCCCATTCTGGCTTAAGAAAACATAATCTCGTTGTTTAAATACAGTATGCAGAATCTTAGAATCTTTTGAACCTTCCGCAATAAGTATATGAAATGTATTTGAACCTAAATCAATAGCAGCATAAAGCCTAGATCTATTTCCCACCCGCTTGTTTATTCGCTCCTTTGGCTTGATCGAACATTTTTTGCAAGAAATCTACCCCTTGTTGTGTCATGCGATTTGCATATTTAGGTTTTTCATTTTCCACAAAAACAAAGAAATGAGAGTTATCAGAAAAATAAAGATCAGCCTCCAAAACAATATCACCTGCTTTTTGATAAAACATTCTAGCTATGGGCTTTTGATCAGCTGGAATAAATGCAACAGGTTCAGTTGCTACATATCCTAAGTTGGCTTGGATTGATTGTTTTTCGTCTTGACTCATGCTAAATGGCAAATCATGAAATATATAATCAATCAACGTGCAATTCTCGAACAGATCCTTCATCGTTTCGGTAGGAATACTTTCCAATGCAACCGTATTTTTATATTTTATCTCCGATTTAGTCTGATCTGAAGCGGTTTCAGTTTCAGTTTTTTTAGCACCATCTCCTCCACAACTTACCGCAAACATTGAAATAGAAAAAAGAAATAAAAGGATCTTAAAATTCATGATTATTATATTCTTAAAAATTATACTCCATTCTCAATGTCCAAAGGTAACTGATTAATCCGTCATTAGAAAGATTATCGGACTTGTATATTCTTATAACTGAATTGGTATATCTCAGGGTCATAACCCATTTTTTATTGAAAGCATAGAATCCTCCAAACAAGAATGAAGCATCAAACCCTTTAATATTTTCTATATTATCAGAAATACTGCCAATTCCTGATTTTGCACTAATAAGTCTCCCATATGCTGCTCCCGCATGGAGTCCTACTTTGTAATAATTATCTTCTTCGATGTACCAATCATTGAATGTGGCATATACAGGTATTTCAGCATAACTCAAAATCGTTTTTTGCCCATTAAAGTTTGAATCTCTCCATCTAGGTTGACTCCCTTTTTGAGTATATAAAAATTCGAGATTTAAATCCCATCTAGAACTCAGAACATATCCAGTTTTTAGGCCAGCATGTAATCCCACCTTATTGAATCCTGAAAGTCCATCTCCAGCCATTTGAGAAGCATTCATGCCTAGTACAGCAGCCAATGAAAACCCGCTTTGTCCGAGTAATGCTCCCGAAAACATGAAAAAAATAATTACAAAGGATTGTTTTTTTAATATCATATTATCCTATTTCTATATATCTTGCGCTAGCAAATTAATAATCCCTGATATGAATATATCATTTTCAAAAACCACTCTGAATAAAATTGAAGATTTATTCAAAGAGATAAATTATAGGATTCGTTACGAAAAAGGCAACTTCTCTGCCGGATATTGTCTCGTTAACGACTCCAAAATTATTATTATTAATAAGTTTTTCGATACGAAAGCAAGAATTGAAGCATTATTAGAAATAATACACCAAGTTTCGATTCCCGATCAAGTCCTGACTGAACCTAGTCAACAAACATTGAAAAAAATCCTTACATTGGATAAAACTACCAAATTGGTAGCCTAAATCCAACAATTGAAAATTACATTTTTAGGTACTGGTACATCCCAAGGAGTCCCTGTAGTCGGCTGCCAATGCGAAGTCTGTCTTTCTAATAATCCCAAAGACAAAAGGTTCAGATCATCTATCTTCATTGAGACAAATGACCAAAGGGCGATCTTAGTAGATACTTCTCCAGACTTAAGACAACAAATGCTAGATAATGGCATTTCTAATATTGATTTTATCCTATACACGCATGAGCATAGCGATCATACTGCCGGTATTGATGATGTGAGACCTATAAATTTTAAGCACAGAAAGAATATTCCCGTCTATGGTCTCTCTAGAGTCATGAATGATCTCAAAGACAGATTCAAATATATTTTTGTCAATGAATATCATCCCGGACTACCCAAAATGACTGCTCACAACATTGATGATTTAAATATCAATGAAAAAATAAATATTACCCCAATTCCTCTGCATCATGGCAAACTTGAGATTTTAGGTTATCGATTCGGCTCTTTCGCATACTTAACAGATGTAAAGTCCATTCCAGATTCCTCGAAAGAATTATTGAAAGATTTAGATTTAATGGTTATAAATGCTCTACATCATGGTAATCATCCTACCCACATGAATCTAGACGAGGCCCTTATGACTGTAAAAGAATTAAACCCTACAAAGTGTCTTTTGACTCACTTAAGCCATAAGATGGGCAAACATGACCAAATCAGCGAAAATCTACCAGAAAACGTAGGATTTGCTTACGACGGGATGTCGGTGAGGCTTAAATAAGTAAATTTTCTGCCTTAAAACTTTCGGTTGTTCAAATAAATTCGGAAATTATAACATTATATAAAAAATATTGAGCTTAAAAAAACTAATCATATTATGCATCGCCATATTTTTTGGCGGAATCGTTACGGCCCAACAAACTAGCCAGTCCACACTCTATATGCTAAACCCATATGATTACAATGTTGCTTATGCTGGTTTTGATCGGAGTTTGAGTACAACTTTATCTTATCGTTCTCAATGGACTCCTATAGATAAGCATCCAAAAAAAGTCCATATAAACGCTCATTTACCTATATATGCTTTAAATGGAGGGGTTGGTATCCAGATAGAATCCGAAACAAATGGTGTTGAAAAAAGAAATGAACTCGGTTTTTCCTATAATTTTGTATATCAGCTCAATGCCGGATATATATCTGCTGGAGCTGGTATTTCTGTATTACAAAAATCTCTAGATGGTCGATCTATCAGAACTTCTGATGGAATTTATGAAAATGGGATAGATCATCAAGACCCAATTTTGACGAATCAGCAAATCTCTAGCTTTAGCCCAAAAGCGGACATAGCCATCCTCTACAATTCAAAAGTTTTGCAAGCTGGCTTACAGATCAGCAACATAATTCCAATAGATGCTAATTTTGACGAGTTTCAATACACGTATGGCAGAGAATTCATATTTATTGGGGCTTATAACCTAGAATTTAATCAAGATCTAAGTTTAAAACCATCCTTACTCTTTCGATATAACGGACAATTCGTACAAACTAACATAGGAACATTGATAGAATATGGCAGTATTTTTGGAGGTATGAATGTGAGAGGAATTACTCCTAACTCATTCGAATCTATAGGGATTTTATCCGGAATTAGGTTTGGTAATCACTACACCCTTGCATACAGTTACGACCTGGTTCTCAATACGCTACGCAAAAGCACTGATGGAAGCCACGAAATTGTATTTAAATACAATCTGAACAAGCTTATAAATACTGGATTGCCTCCAAAAGTTATCCACAACCCACGAGATTTATAAAACTTTTCTTCGAGTGATAAAATAGATTGCTAACTACTCCGTTTTCTATTCGATTAATGGGTTGCAGGTAATATACTATTTTCACAATATTAACTAACTATAATTTTTTATTTGCAGTTTTGTTTGGCAAATTAACTTTTAGGAAAATCGATCTGGAACGATGAAAAGAAATTTCATTCCTTACGCAAGTTTTATTATGTTGCTCCTGATATTAAGTTCTTGTGGCAGAGAGGAGTCAGGGCAATTAGTAGGTGTTAATGATCGGCCAAAATGGGGCGGCATTAATCCATACGGTATGGTATATGTACCCTCAGGTACGCTACACATAGGTCAATCCGACCAAGATGTGTTCAGTACCTACTCTCAGAAACCTAAATCCATCTCTATACAGGGATTCTATATGGATGATACGGAAATTACTAATAATGAATATCGTCAATTCGTACATTGGGTAAGAGATTCTTTAGCTCACACAGTTATGGGTGATTTTACTGAAGATGCTTATGGTAACGAGATTCTTGATTGGGACTTTGAGCTTGATTATACAGATGAAACATTAGATGAAATGTATCATCAAGGAGATATGATGCTCAATGGTAAAAGAGAATTGGATACTAAACAGTTTGAATATGAGTATCAGTGGGTTAACTGGAAAAAGGCAGCACATAGCAAAGACCCTGTTAGAGCTAACTTAATTCAAAAAGATCAAGCAGAAATTTACCCTGATACACTAGTTTGGATAAGAGATTTCTCTTATTCTTATAATGAGCCTTATACTAGAAATTATTTCTGGCACCCTGCCTTTGATGATTATCCTGTAGTAGGGATCAACTGGAAACAAGCAAAAGCCTTCTGTCACTGGAGAACTAAACTTTGGAATACATTCAATAGTAGTGATGTAAACACGGAAGAGTTTAGATTACCTACAGAGTCAGAATGGGAATACGCAGCCAGAGGAGGTAGAGAAATGGCTCCATATCCATGGGGTGGTTACTATATAAGAAACGCCAAAGGTTGTTTATTGGCTAACTTCAAGCCTGGTAGAGGAAATTATCCTGAAGATGGAGGTCTTTATACCGTCAAAGCGGATGCTTATTTTGCCAATGATTATGGTCTTTATTGTATGTCAGGAAACGTTGCTGAGTGGACAGAATCAGCATTCCATTCGAATGCTTACGCACATGTGCATGATTTAAACCCAGACATCAAATACGATGCAAAAGATGATGATCCAGAGAACTTTAAAAGAAAAGTAATAAGAGGTGGATCTTGGAAAGACATTGCTTACTTCCTTCAGACAGGAACGAGACATTGGGAATATCAAGATACTGCTAAGTCGTACATTGGTTTTAGATGTGCCTTAACTTTCCTAGGTAGATCAGTCAATGACTTCTAAAATATAAATGAGAGGATGATCAACTTCTGATTATCCTCTATTCTTTCTTCGATTTTCAAGCCACCCCACCCAAAAGCAGAAATGTTAAATTTCGCGTTACCGCATATGGTAGCGGTTCTAAATTATTTATTTATTTCAAAAAGGAAACAGAATGAGTTTTTTAAAGTCAAAAGGATTCAAGTATTTTAAGAATTTAATTATCGGGCTAGGAGCATCTGTAGTGATGTTGGGTGCATTAGCGAAGATAACAAGTCACCCATTAGGTAATATCCTAATTACTGCCGGTCTTCTTACAGAAGCAGTTTTATTTGCTTTCTTAGGATTAGTTGGACCAGAAAAAGATTATTACTGGGAAAAATTATATCCAGGTTTGGATAGTTACCACGGAAATGTAACTCCTATTGCAGGTGGACCAGCTCCAGAGGTAGAAAGCAGATCCCTTAACCCAGAAGTAGTAGAGGGAAGATTAGGCGGAATGCTTGATGAACTTCAGACGATGTCTAAAAGTTTAGGATCACTTAAAGCTTTACAAGAGGTTGATTTCAGCCAAACTGGTGAGCAAGTGAAAACGATGCAAAACTTTTATACTAAAATGAACAGTGCGATGACTGAATTGAACGGGACACTCGAAGATACTAAATTGTACAAAGAAAATTTAAACTCCCTTAACAGAAATTTATCTTCACTTAACTCTGTGTACGGAAACGTATTAGGTGCCTTCAGAAAAGGTGTAGAGTAAGAAGATTTTCATTAGATAATTTTTAAATAAAGATAAATGTCTATACCTAAGGAACCCAGGCAGTTGATGATCAACATCATGTATTTGGTACTAACTGCCCTACTCGCTTTGAATGTGTCAGCGGAAGTGTTTAACGCATTCAAAATGGTAGACAAGGGATTAAAAAAATCAAATGTAGCTCTAGATCAAGGTAATGATGCTTTACCACCAGCTATTAGAGATGGGGCAAAGAAAAAAGCTTCTTTATCTAAGTATGCAGATCTTATTGATCCAGGAAGAGCTGAGTCTGCTAAATTAAACAATTACATCCAAACAATCATTGATACTCTAATAAATGATAAAGGATACATCATGGATGAAGAAGGGAATCCAACTACAGATTTAGTTGCTAAAAAAGACTATGCTCTTACAACTAGAGTTTTGGTAGATGGACCGCTCGGTGATGGAAATGGTAAAGGAGAAGAGCTGAAAAATATGCTTTTAGATTATAAGAAAACTATGCTTGATCTTGTAGAAGATGATCCAGAAACAGAGATCAATGAAAAAAATGAATTTGCTAAAAATATTGCCATTGAAATCGATGATGAAACATGGCAAAAGAAAGGTAAGTCTAGTTGGTCTAATATGAACTTTGGTCATATGCCATTACAAGCTGTACTTCCTATTTTTAGTAAATTTCAAAATGATGTAAAATCAACGGAAGCTGCTTTTTTGAATTATTTAGCAGGTAAAGTAGGTACTACTACAGATGTAGTTATCGATAAGTACACGGTAGTATCAGCTCCTGAAAAATCTTACATCATTAAAGGAGAGAAATACAAATCAGAAGTTTTCTTAAGTGCTGCGGCATCTGCTGATTCTAAAACTGGAATCTCAGTTTCTGTAAATGGTACCAAATTGGCTACGAATGCTGACGGCATTGGTGTTTTTGAGCAAACAGCAAGTAGTACTGGTGTAAAAAGATATACAGCAAGCGCTTCAATTACCAATCCTGTAACGGGGAAAACTAAGACATTCAAAAAAGAATTTGAATACGAAGTAGGTGAAAGATCAGTAGCGATTTCTGCTACCAAAATGAATGTATTCTATATTGGTGTTGATAACCCAATTGAGGTTTCTGCAGCAGGTGTATCTAGTGCTGATGTAAAAGTTAGCATGGGCGGATCTGGTGGTGGAACCATCAAGAAAAATTCTGATGGAACTTACAATGTTAGAGTTACATCTCCAACAGGAAAAGGTCAATTCTCTAAAGTAAATGTGTCAGCCCCAGGGATGAATACTGCTAAAGATTTTAGAGTAAAAAGAATACCTGATCCAGTACCGAAATTATCTAAGTCTAGAGGTGGAGGAATGTCTAGTGGAGAATTTAAAGCTCAACCGGGTGTATTCCCAATTCTTGAAAACTTTGATTTTGACGCAAAATGCAAAATTGCAGGTTTTAGAATGGTAAGAGTTGCTCCAAGACAAGATCCTCAGATCTCTGTTAACAATGGAGGTAAATTTACTGGAGAATCTCAAGGATTGATAAGTAAAGCTAAGGCCAATGATACTTATTTCTTTGAAGATATCAAGTGTAAATGCCCAGGAGATAGCGCTGCTAGAAACTTAGGTGGAATGGTATTTAAAATAAAGTAAACCATAAACCGTTAATTTAATAAATCATAAAATGATGAAATTGAAATCTTTTTTTTCCATATTGTTTTGTTCCATTGCTTTCTTTTCATATAGCCAAATCGAAATGATGGGCGAAGAAGAGCAGGAACAGCAAGAACAACCTGCTATTCAGCAAGAAGAAGAACAAGAGCGAAGTGCACCAGCACCTGATGAAAGAATCATTCGTCAAGATGATAGAGAAGTGTTTCCTACAGAATCAAGTTCTCCTCTTGAAGATACTTACATCGATGGAATCGTAAGAAAAACATTAGTAGAGGAATCTATTATTTTGGATTATGAGCCGGTTAGAGAAGCTGACATTGCATGGGAAAGAAGAATATGGAGAGTAATCGACACAAGAGAGAAAATGAATCTACCTTTCAGATATCCTCTTGAACCATTTTTTAATATCATCAGAGAATTATCTGCTAATGGAGATATTGTTGTTTTCAAAGATGAAGCATTTACTGAGCCAATGTCTATTGATGAGGTAGAAGGAACGCTGAACAAAATTGATACAACGACTGTATTTGACTACGATACTTACGAAGAACAAGTAAAAGTTGTGAAAAGTGAGATCAACGCAGATGATATTAAGCAATATCGATTAAAGGAAGTATGGTACTTTGATGAAGAATCTTCTACGATGAATGTTAGAATTTTAGGCATCACACCACTCAAAGATCACTTTGATGAAAGTACAGGAGAATTTAAATATACAGAGCCTTTGTTCCATGTATATTATCCTGAAGCGAGAAAGCATCTTTCTAAATACAGAGTGTTCAATGAAAATAATGATGTAGCTCCTATGTCATGGTATGATGTATTTGAAGATAGATTCTTTGCAAGCTATATCTACAAAAGAAGTAATGCCTTGGATTACAGATTGAAAGATATGTATAATGGGTACGAAAATGCAGATATAGACATCCTTATGGAAGGAGAAAAAATCAAAGCAGAACTTTTCAATTTCGAACATGATCTTTGGACTTATTAACTTAAGTTGAATCATATAATAAAAAGCTCTTTTCAATTAATTTTGAAAGGAGCTTTTTTATTTTTACCCCACCCTGTTTATGGGATGTACAGAAATAGCAATATTCAGAACTAGAGCAAGAACGCAGAAAGCGTGTAATCCCTTTCAGCCCAGTGCGAAGTGCTGGGTGCAAGATTAGTGAAAATGTAATTTGGCGCTACTTTTGACCAAACATTGTGTCAAATAAAGAAGTGGATAACCCCGATTTTAATGTCATTCTGAAGAAATTAAATTATTACTGGAAATCCCCATTTTCAATATCAAGAATACCAAACCATATTCCAATACCAAGGCCCATAAATGTTCTTGCGTAATAACCGTGTCATAAGCAGAATAAGATAAAAAAACCAAATAACTCCAAACAATCGCTCCTAGTAGAAAACGCTTATTAAAGACGGCCAAGACAAGAAATGTAGAGATATACCAAGGATGAACCGTTGTGGCAAAAATTAAATATAAGAATATAATTATGCTCATCCCCTTGACCACATCTCGAATAGTATCTGCATAATCAATCGAAATTTTAAGTATAAGACCCAAAGTGACCACACCAAGAAAAGGACCTAATATGGAGATTTGATTATACCCAGAAAACCATTGCCCTAATTGCCTCAACCCATAATAAACACTGGCATTAAATTCAAAAGATCTAAAATATAAGTCTAAACTAGATGCGAAGTGACTGACCTCTACTCCATAAAATTGAATTGAAAAGCCCATCAAAAACATTAGCCCTGCTACGCTGAAAAAGGATTTCCAATTTTTTCTTTTATAGGTGTATGCCAATAATATTGGCCCAAACATCAATGGAATCAATTTCACCAATATGGCTATTCCATAGAACAATCCTCCGATTGCACTCTTTCCTTGTGCCAAGAAATACAAACACCATATCAAAGCACATATCATCAGGGATTCGAAATGAAGGTTGCCTACAAATTCAGTAATGATAAGAGGATTTAAAAAATATATAAGGGCGAATTTACTAGAGATCTTAAAGTGATTGAGAAGTTTGACAAGTCCAAAATATGTGCATATATCAGCAAGAAGAAATATACATTTTATAAATATGGATGCATTTAGAATATTAGAAAAGTTTGCTGCAGCCCAAAAGAAAAACTGGCAAATGGGTGGATAGACCGTAAAGTAATCCTTTGAATTGAGTTGTAAATATAGTTTGTCGTATATATCAGATTCTAGTAAGTTTCCCTTCATTAATTGGGTGGGCGTGTCCATTAATGGATTGATGCCATCATGCCATAAGAGTCCATCCCAGTAAAACCGATAAATATCATCTGAAAGATTAGGGAAAAAGAAGAGCAAGGTAAACCTCACTAAAAATCCTAACAATACACCCATCCAAAGTCTTTTGGAATCTAAACTTTTTAAGAAAAGAACAAAACTTCCAAATGCTAGAGAATACAATGTGAAGGCAAAATAAAATTCAGATTGAGTTGGAAGAATTAATACCGAAACAATAGAGACATAAAAAAATATGGCCGATAATAGTGTACCAAGATTCAATTGAAATTATTTATTTTCTGAATATCTGTGTCTTATAGATAAGAAAAATATTGACCCAAATCCTATGGTCAATAAGGTGTGATACAAAAGCATGGATTTATTTCCAGATACAAATGCTAATACGATGGCAAACATAAAGTAAATACAAAGCAACCCCTCCATCAAAGTAACTTTGCTAATCCTACTAGTTCGATATTTATGCTTCTTATTCAAATTATCTTTCAAGTTGATAATATTGAATTTAGGGGTCCGGATGAAGGCAGATTTTTTGCCCATAAATCCTTGTAATACAGCAATGGAATTATGTAGGGATAGTCCCATTGATAGTGATAAAAATAAGGGAAAGAGCACAATGAATTTTACGATCATTTTCAACTTTGATTCCTTTTCCCACGCGGTCTGGACATTAGCCACATAATAAATGACTATAATGGCTAACAAACTAATAATAAAGTAGATCAAGAAGTTATCATTCAGATTAAGAGGAATCGTTAGAAATACGAGTGGCACAGAGAATATACCAATGAGGAAAATAAATAGAAAAACGGTGCTCCCCATCAAATGTGTAGTTGCATGTATTTTCTCACCAAGAGAAATAGAAGATTTCCAAATAGTAGGAATCATTTTCTTAGCTGTTTCTGCCCCACCCTTCATCCAACGAAATTGTTGAGATTTTAGCCCATGCATTTCTGCTGGTAATTCTGCTGGTGACAATACATCTTCTAAGAATAATATTTTCCAACCTTTTAGCTGTGCCCGATAGCTTAAATCTAAATCTTCCGTCAAAGTATCTGCTTCCCATCCTCCCGCTTCGTCAATAGCCGATTTCCTCCATACCCCTGCCGTTCCATTAAACTGAAGAAGATAATTACCTGAATATCTTCCTTTTTGCTCAACTGTAAAATGTACATTAAGCTGGAATGCTTGCAATTCTGTTAAGAGTGAATAATTTTGATTTATATGCCCCCATCGAGTCTGTACAACTCCTATTTTCTCATTCATAAAATGCGGTACCGTTTCTAGAAGAAAATCACTTTTTGGAAGAAAATCAGCATCGAAAATAGCGATAAACTCACCTTTCGCATATTGCATACCATACTTAAGAGCTCCGGCTTTATATCCTATTCTTTCGGGTCTTCGAATTTGCTCAATATTAAATCCTTTAGCTTTATATTCTTGAACTTTATCAGCAACAATTTCTATCGTTTTATCTGTAGAATCATCCAGAATATGAATCTCGTATTTGTCCTTAGGATAATCTAATGAACATATACTATCAATCAAACGCTGAACTACATATTGTTCGTTATATACGGGTAATTGAATGGTTACAAAAGGATAAAAGTTATGGTCTTTGGGAATAATGTTGATTTGCTTATTCTTAAATTTATACTTAATAAGCAAATGAAATTGAAGTAGACAAAAGATAGTAATATAAGTGAGTCCAATTACATACACTACAAAAATCAAGTATCCCACTATCTGAATTAACATCGTCTGATTGAACATTTTTATAATAATTTAAATATAGTCCAAATTATTTTGTGCCCTGCTAATAACGTTCCTTTAATTGTCCCTGAAACTTTTGAAACGCCTATCCTTTGTCTATAATTTACAGGTACCTCTGTACATCTTAAGCCCATCTTAGCCGCTTTTACTTGCATTTCCACAGTCCAGCCAAAATCTTTATCCTCCATCCTTATATCTAATAAGGAAGAATATCTGATGGCCCTAAATGGACCCAAATCGGTAAACACAACTTTGTAAAATAACTTAATTAAATTTGTGGCTAACCAATTCCCAAATATCTGTTGTGGTTGCATGGCCCCTTTTTCCATATTTCCTAATGCTCTTGATCCAATGACAAGATCTACTTCCTCTTGCACAATGGGTTGAATCAATGAATACATCTCTTGTGGATAATCTGAATAATCTCCATCCAAAAACACAACAATGTCAGGGCTTTCATTTTTCTTGGCTATATGCTCCAATCCCTTGAGACAAGCATTTCCATATCCTGCTATGGGTTGGTCTACCACGGTGGCGCCTCCTTCGCGGGCTACTTCAGCTGTATTATCCTTACTATTATTGTTGCAGACAATCACCTCTCGAACTAAATCCCACGGAATATCATTCAATACATGACTAATGGATTTCTCTTCATTGTAGGCAGGTATTATGACGTCTATTTTAGGATTCATGTATCGAGGACGAATGTATTCTAATTTATTGGTTAATAAGGTATTGGCAAGGACAATACTCAAATTTTAAGTTGTCATAATTTTTGGTTTATATGAATCTAATTACATACATATATGCCTCATAATGATACACTTATAATGTCAGGATGAAAGAATTATCACACACGAATTGTAATATGGAATCGTACGACCATATTCCGAATTAAAATTATGATTGTAATCCACTTCTGTACTTTATGTGTAATTTTGAGCCAAATGATCGTTTATACTAATATGAATAAAAATATCGAAAAACTGATTCTTTTCTTGATTCTAGCTCTTCTCATTATAAGTTCTTGTCGACCAGATGAAAATTTTGTGGAAGGGAGCGTTGAGATCAGAGTGTCAGAGGATACCATTCGGTTCGATACAGTCTTTACTGAAATAGGCACAACCACCAAATTATTCAAATTATATAATGATAACCAGAATACTCTATTGGTCGATAGAATAGAATTAAACAATCAAACAAATTTCTTCCGACTTAACATCGACGGAATACCAGGTGGAGTTCAGGAAAACATCGAAATTGCAGCTTTCGATAGTCTCTATGTTTTTGTTGAAGCGACCATTGATCCAAATCTACCTCTTAGTATCTCTCCATACATCATTGAAGATCAAGTACAGGTTACCATAAACGATCAAAATAAGACGGTCTATTTAGAAGCTTGGGGACAGAATGCGAATTACCTTCCGAACAAAGAGGCATCTAGTGACTTAAATTTTTACACTTGCAATATGCAGGAATGGGTGTGGGATGATCCTAAACCATATGTCATCTATGGTTCTATAATTATCGATAGTTGTCAGGTAGTTTGGCCTAAGGGAACTGAAATTTATGTTCATGGTGGAATCGCCATCAATGATCTAGGAATATATAATGATGGATTAATCTTTTTTCTTCAAAATTCGAGTTTGAACAGTCAAGGAACTGCAGAAGAACCTGTTACTGTCAAAACAGATCGATTGGAACCATTTTATTCTGATCAAGGCGGACAATGGTCAGGCATCATCTTAGGTCCAAATAGCAGAACACACCGGCTTAGATATACCACCATTCAAAATTCTATAGTGGGAATAAGAGTAGACTCCAATGCCATAGCAAATTTTCAAAATTGTCAATTTTTGTATACTAGTGGAAGTGGATTGATTGGAAGACATGCAAGTATAGATGCCACAAATTGCCTTTTTCATAATAATTTATTAAATGGAGTCCAAATGGTGTTTGGTGGGAATTACAATTTTACTCATTGTACGATTGCTAGCTATGATGGACAAGAAAGTGGCATTACCATGAATAACTTTCAATGCTTAGATCAATTTTGTGAAAACCATCCCCTGCTCAATAACTTAAGAGCTAATTTCACAAATTGTATCATTTCTGGAAATGACACGGATGAAATATCTTTTGGGGATTGGACTCCAGATGTAGAATCAGATTTCAATTATTCATTCAGAAATTGCTATGTACAAGTAGATGAATTATTAGAACCCGAAGCATATCCTAATTTTTTTGATCAATGTGGTGATTGTATCAATGGAACTAATTTCGATTCTATTTACATAGATCAAAGAATGGATGATTTTCATCTAGACACCATGTCATTAGTGATAGACAAAGGCCTTTTTATCGAAGAAATTACAATTGATCTTGAAGGGAATCCAAGGGAACCAGGACTATTCGATATTGGATGCTATGAGTTTCAGAAATAAGGTATTTTTCTTTAGGGATATTATGACGTAGATCAAAAATCCTGAAGGTGTAGAATTTTATAGACTAGGACATCAGTCTTAGGTTAGAGAATAATAGGAATTCAATTAGACGCTATTTTTTTGTGAAAATTGTGCCAAATTTAAAAGTCGATAACCCCGATTTCAATCTAAAATGCTTAATAATGAGGTCATTTTTTTAATGATGTTAATGGTAATCCTTAGTTTAGTATCAAGTTAGATTATCCCTACACTAGAGATATTTTGAAGTAATTTATTTTCTCTCAAATAATCAATATGCCAATCCTTATAAATACAGATACGCTGTAATCATTTTCCGTTAATCATTTCCATTATTGGTTGGTATCGCATTTATAATCAACGTACCGTGTGACCCACAAGATTCACATGCTTCGATAGGAAAAATAACTGTTTCCGGTGGGGTGAAACAAGGTGGTGCTTGATCGATATCAAAGGAATGACATAATTCATATTCTACAAAACCGTCAGATTCTCCATTAATTGGATCAAGAGAATCGATCAATTTTAAATCGGCGCAAGATTCTATCCAAAGTACACCTTCTCCACATCTTTGGCTATAAAATTCAAATACATTATATCTACTAGTTGATGGATATATAGAAATGCTTCCTGCAAATATTTTTGGTCCCTCATAAGATTCAATTCCTTCGCTACACATTAAATTTAAAAATAAATCTCTTTGAATTATTTCACATGAAGGGTTGTTTGGAATGTAAAAGACTACATCATTACTTGACGGGAAACCTAAACTATTTCCAAATTGGTCTTCTAATCGAACCGTTAAATTAGGTCTAAATCCATTTATTTGGAATCCTATTTCTATTAAATCTCCGCTGCAAAAACTTCCATTTATTAGGTTAGGTATTGATAATTGTGGAGGGTTTGAGAATATACAATTACAATCATTATCAACTATTCCTTGGCCTAAACAATCACTTTCACAAGTATCTCCAATTTGTAGACTGCATGGTTCAACTCTAATCTCTCCTTGTAATAGCGAGAAAAGATAGCAATCAGATATTTCAGGAGGGAAAGCTAGTCCGGGTACTACTTCCCAATTTACAGTCTGCACTGTAGCATTTAATCCACAATTTGGATTAGGGATATTCGGTGGGTCTAGAATTAATTCACCACAAAAAGGTGGCTCTATTATTTCAGGATACCCACACTCTGTGCCGTTATTAGTCCTTGGGGAATAAAGTTCAGGATTAGGATAAATAGTGACTGGATTAATGCTTCCTTCAGCTATAAATGAGTTTAGTCCACAGCTGAGCACATAACTAAAGTTTTTTAGGATGGGTTCACAGCTAAAATTATTTGAGCTAAGACTTATATCAAAAGAATTTGATTCACCAGCTGAGATGTCAATATCAGCCAATGGATTACCTTCACAAAATATCCAAAATTTTAAATCTGCAGATTCAACACCTACCCCAGAGATTACCACATTAGCCGTTGAAGAAACCCCTCCACAAATAAACTCAGGTGCAACTATAAATACGTCTACTTCTCCAATAGGCACTCCATTGCAAATCATCGTGTTGTTACAAGGACAATCAGATAAACAAGGTGGAACAAATATATTCTCCATTGGCAACTGAAAGCACGAAGGTGCTTCATCTGTATTAAATCCTGGGTCGACAAATACTTCATATTCTCCAATTGTAGGTGCGTTACAATCTGAATTTACAGCTATTATTTCGTTGATTATCACATCACCACAAAAAGTTTCAAATTCAGGTAAGGTATTGCATGAACCACCACTTATTTCTGTAAGCTGAAATAATTCAAGATCAGGATAAACACTTATTTCACCTAGTGGGATAGGATCTATTAAAGGAGTTGAAGTTGTAGGACAAGCTGCAATGAAGTAAATTGATTCATTTAAAATAGGAACACAAAAATTTTCCAATACTAGAAGAATTTCTGTTTCTGAAGGAATAGATAGTGTGTTATTAAAAGTTCTCGAACCTATTATGGATCCACTCTCATTTACAAGGAGAAAACTAATACCTTGTGTTGTATTTCCATTTGGAATATCTATTGTAATTGGAAATAGATCGAAATTACAATAAGACATATCCGAATTTGGAAACTCCAAAAGGTCAATTTGAATTGGATTGTTGGGCACACAAATACAATCCTCATCTAAAGTACCAGGACCTAAACACAATGTTTCACACGAATCATTAATATCTATTTCACAAGGTGGAATAGTGATTTGTCCAGACAAAAACCCATTGTAACAAGATTCAATACTAGAAATATCAAATCCAGGATCTACAGTCCAGTTTATAATTTGGGATTCTGAATTCACCCCACATTCTGGATAAATTGGCAATTCCGTATCTAAGGATAAAGTTCCACAAAATTCTTTAATTTCTATAGGCTGCCCACATTCAAAGGATTCTTCATAAATTGGTTGAAACCTTGCAGGATCAGGAAATACCGTCATCGTACCTAGGCTTCCCGAAGCTAAAATATTCTCATCACCAAAAGTACAGATAATTGAATACGAAAATTCATATTCTACTGGAGAACAATTATTCCCAAAAGACACCGTAGTTTCAAAAGATGGATTAAAGCCAGGCGATGCTCCAATGGCAAATATAACTCCACCATCAAGGAAAAGTGTAAATGTATAAAACGAATTATCTACTCCATCGCCCGTAATGGTAATTGGTATATTTACATCATCTGCAAAACAAATTTCCTCATCAAATTCTATTGTGACATTTAAGTTTGTACAAATATTATCACATAAAACTCCATCACATTGGCTGCTTAATTTAAAAGAAAGTGCAATTGTAATAAGCACAAAATAAATAAGTTTTTGATAATATTTAAAAGTTAGTATTTTCAATTCTTCGTTTTAGATTCTTAGCAAAAATACTTAAAGGCTCGTTTTGATTTGCAATTCTATCCAACTCTTGACTTAGGTCATTTGAGAGGACAAATTCTTCTTTATTTTGCCTATATTCTATATTCAATTTTTGTACCCAAATATAGTCATCTTGCTCGGTTGAAACTGTTTTCATATTATTTAATATTTGGACTGCCTCTATCCAATATTCAAATTTAATCATTAAACCTAGGGCATAATGTTGTAACTCAAATTCCTAAAACCCAGAAAAATAAAGGATTGCATTTCCTGCAGCCAATTCTTTATCTATAGTTACGTCAGAATAAATTAATACTCCAAATTAATACTCCTTTTTTTAACCTAAGGTTTCTTAGACACTCTATATAGACTTCAGACCAAAACTAACGATATGTAAGGGTAAAATTTCATTTGACATTATTTTTGGCTTAAAATTTATATATCTTTTTTATAACAGAACTATGTCCGTTCGCACCTAATTTTAAATAGTAAATTCCGTTGTAATATTTTTCTAAATTTAAGGTAAAAGAATTTGAATTTGGAGAAGCAGAATAAATGATTTCTCCATTTAAATTTATCACTTGACAGGATTGTATTATCTCATCAGTTGATACAAAAAATATTGAATTAGATGGGTTTGGACTAATAATAATCTCAAAAATAGAAGGAATATTAAAACTTGAGATTGTTCCACAAGGCTGCTCACTAAGAACATAATTAACTCCAACTTCAGAAAAGCAACCTAGGGTATAAAATCCACCAAGCTGTAATCCAAATTGATAATGAGGATAGAAAAAAGGCCAAGCTGTGTCACCAATACCATCAAGCCAAATTGTTCCATATTCACTATACTCATCTTCACCTTGCAAATAAAATTCATTCCTCACGTTACCTTCGAAATCTTCTTTTTCTTGAATATAGACCACATCCAAAACAATAGAGTCTCTGTCGAATGTAACTCCCCATTTAGGGTAGAATTTATCTCCAATTTCTAAGTTGAAATCGTAAACTAAAAACTCTTGTATTGAATCTTGTGGAAGAACATATACCCTACCGTTCTCTTCTCTATAGTAAATATAGTCCCAACCACTAATTGAAATATCGTTAATTACAGCATACTCCGTCTGATTTACAGTAACAATACTATCAGGCGCAAAATTTTCTCTGCCAGAAAAATCTCCATCTAACCATCGTTCATAAGACCAACGTGCATTTTCCATTGGTAAAGTAAAAGTTTGAGAGAATAAATTAAAGCTGAAAAAGGATGAGCAGATAAAAAACAAGGTAAGCTTGACTGATTTCATTCTAAATGGTTTTATACTAAAATACAGTAAAGAATTGAGAAAACATCTACTAAGTTTAATATTTAACATATTATATGTAGCCGGCGATACAAGAAAAGAAAATGTCTGAACCTTGATTTCCGTGATTAACTTGATTCTCATGATTTGAAAAAAAAATAGTTTAAATACTTAGTAAGGAAAAATAATTTAAAGATCGAATACCTTATGGTATAGCCCGATTAAAAAAATGTCTGAATCAGGATTCTCATGATTTAAGGATTTCCATGATTTAAAAAAGATTAAACCATAATTCGTGAAGAAAATTTAGAGCTCGAATACCTCGCGGGCAGCCCCGACCAATTAGTGGGTATAGCGCTGGCGTGCTGCTATTTATTGGTCTAGATTTTTTTGTTTCCCCGTTGATTGAAAATCAACAAATAATTAGCCACTTTGGTCGATGCAAAAAATGAAAGAACATAGATTGAAAACGAAGTTCCGTGATTATAAAAAAGGAGTTTGAATAATTACTTCTCAATCTCCCCCACCCTATTTCTATCACCAAAATCTACTCCCATCAATACGATAAATCCAATAATAAAAAGTATGGATAAGGTCAGAAAACTATACCTCATGCTATTGGTAATAATTTCTATAAAACCAAATATAAAGGTACCCGCGACAACAGACACCTTATAGACCACATCGTAAAAACTAAAGTAGGATGTAATATCCTTCTCATCTTTTTCTAACATTTTGGCATAGCCAGATCTTGCTTGAGATTGTATACCTCCCATCACCATTCCCACGAATGCTGATAATATGTAAAAATTTATTTTACCATAGGTAAAACAAGCCACAAAACAGATAAATGCCCAGATAACCAACATGATCGAAATAGAAACTTTATTTCCATACTTTCTAGATATAAAGGCAAAAAGGTAGGCTCCTACAATGGCCAATAATTGTAAAATTAAAACTACTAATATGATGTCACTTGTAGTAAAACCAACTTCTTTCTTTGCGAAAATAGAGGCCAAATATATTACGGTTTGAACCCCTGCTGAAAAGAAGAAAAATGAAATCAAAAATCGACTAACATTTTTGTTATTTCGAACTCGCTTGGCCACTTCTTTTAGTTCATCATAACCACGCTTCAATATATTTGGCGGAATAGGGCCTTCTCGATCTTTAGGTAGATATCGGAAAGTTAGTTGGGCAAATGCAATCCACCAAACTCCTACCAATAAAAATCCAATTCTTGGTGGTAAGCTCGTATCTGTAATTCCAAATACTTCAGGCTTTTGAATCATAAATAAAACAAATAACAAGAGTAATACACTACCAAAATATCCATAGGCGAATCCTTGAGCACTTACCTTATCATATTGATCTTTAGTGGCAATAATAGGAATATATGAATTGTAGAATACGATACCTCCTGCATACCCTAAAGTGGCTAGGACAAATGCCCATGTCCCAAACCACATCCAAGATGCATCCTTAAAAAAAAACATAGCGGCGCATGATATCCCACCGATCGTCGTAAATATTTTTAAAAATAGCATTCTCTTTCCTCCGTAGTCAGCCATTCCAGATAAAAATGGAGAAAACAAAGCGACTAAAACAAAAGAAAATGATACGGCAAATGAAAAAAGAGCTGAACTGTACATTGAATACCCTAGAACTTCTACTTCTTCTGGTGTAACTGCTTCATAGTATGCTGGGAATACGGCTGTTGATATAACTAAGGCATAGGCAGAATTAGCCCAATCAAATAGGGACCAAGCTCGTATGGTTTTTTTATCATTAAGTACAATCGTAGAATTAGAATGGCTCATATCTATAGAAGTGTATTATCAAGGAATGCTTAAATTGATGTACTCAATGTTACGGGTTTTTGTCGAGAGCATCATCAGGGATTCAATTTTTTTCATTAAATAATAAAGCATTCGCATAATTTCTCATATATTGAAAAGTCAAATGTTTTTTTGGTCAGCTTTTAAAGGAAAGTTACTTTAATCCAACATAGGTGTCCATCTTAATCATTTTTCTAAAACCATTATATCTTACAAATGAATATAGCGGTCTTGTCTAGAAATCCTGCTTTGTACAGCACTCAGAGCTTAGTCCAAGCAGCTAGAAAAAGATATCATTACGTTCGAGTAATAGATTATGTATATTGTGATCTTGTCATTGATCACCAACACCCAAAGGTGCTATATAATGGACAAGAGCTACAAAATATAGATGCTATAATTCCTAGAATAGGTGCTGGCTACACGAGTCATGGTGCATCCCTAATCCGTCAATTTGAAGGGTTAGGTGTATATAGCTCCCTTTCCTCAAACGCTTTAGTAGAAGCAAGAAATAAGCTCCATTGTCTTCAAATTTTAGCGTCTCATGGAATATTGGTTCCAAAATCTGTTGTATCTAATAACACTCTATTCTTTGACCATATAATACACAATTTAGAAAGTGAGAAAGTAGTCATCAAACTTCTAAATGGAACGCACGGTTTAGGAGTCGTACTTGCACATGATCACAAGCAAGCATTTTCTATTATGGAAGCATTTACTAAATCAAAAAGTAAAGTGTTCTTTCAGGAATTTATCAAAGAAGCACAAGGGGCAGATATTCGAGTATTTATTGTAAATGGAAAAATTCAAGGTACCATGAAGCGCCAAGCTGAGCCGGGTGAATTTAGGTCAAATTTACATAGAGGAGGGACTGCAACTATAGTAGATATCACGGATGAAGAAGCAGAAATAGCGGTTCGATCAGCAAATATTTTAGGATTAAAAGTAGCAGGGGTAGACATGCTTAGATCTCAGCGAGGACCAATGATTTTAGAAGTTAATGCGTCACCAGGATTAGAAGGGATCGAAACAACGACAAGAAGTGATATTGCAGGAGAGATTATAGAAATGATTGAAAAAGATATAGAGAACATCAAAAATGAATCATAACGATCCTTTAATTATAGAAAAGGAAGAAATACTTCCTGGTGAGAAAAAGCTCATTAATATAAATGTAGGTAGACTTCCTTCTGATACAAAAATTGATATAGTTGCACATGTCATGCGAGGGTTAGAAGCTGGCCCAACGGTACTCATATTGGGCGGCATCCATGGTGATGAGATCAATGGTGTAGAAATAGTCAGACGTACTTTAGCAGAAGGTTATTTTAAAAATATTAAGAAGGGTACTTTGATTGTGATCCCTTTACTGAATGTATATGGATTTATCAATTTTAGTAGAGAAGTACCTGATGGGAAAGATGTAAATAGAAGCTTTCCAGGCAATAGCTCAGGCTCATTGGCAAGTAGAGTAGCGAGAAAACTTACCAAAGGCATATTGCCCCTCGTGGATTTTGCCATGGATTTCCATACGGGAGGAGCCTCCAGATATAATTACCCACAATTGAGATACACCAAAAATTTCCCTGAATCCAAGGCCTTAGCAGATATTTTCCAAGCCCCCTTTTCAATAATGAATTCAGTCATTAGTGGTTCTTTGAGGAAGGCTGGAAAAGATTTAAATATACCCATCATCGTTTTCGAAGGAGGTGAATCCATCCGTTTAGATGGTCTTTCTATCACCATTGCACAAAAAGGGATATTGAGAGTTTTGGCTCATTATGGAATCATTGACGATGTACCTGCAAAACCAGATTATAAGACGATAAACATTGGTAAAACGTCCTGGATACGGTCTCCCTTTTCAGGTTTATTCATCTGGTCTCAATCTTCTGGCAATTTTGTCGTTAAAGGAGAATTACTTGGTGCTGTGTACGATCCTTTTGGGACCAAATCAGTTCAAGTAGTTTCTTCATACGAAGGATATATTATTGGTCATAATAATGCATCTGTTGTAAATCAAGGAGATGCATTGTTTCATATAGGTTATGAAATCAATTAATTTTTTTATTAGAGTTTATATTGTTTTCTCTTTTCAGATTTTCGGCTTTTCTCAAGCAGCAAATCCCACTATTCAATCTAAAATAGATCGAATTGTAGAGTCGAGAGAACTGAAGCATTGTGCTATAAGTATCAGTGTCATAGATATTGAGTCTGGAGGTCAAGTAGCCGAACACAATGCCGAAATGGCCGTCATTCCTGCTTCTTCGCTCAAAGTACTTACTACCTTGAGCAGTCTAGAATTACTTAAAGATACCTTTCGGTTTAAAACCGAATTAAAGTATGAAGGTAGTATTGATGAAGAAGGAAATTTGAATGGCAATCTATATATCATCGGAGGTGGAGATCCAACATTAGGGTCTAATAAATGGACCGACGATATGATGATAGACAACTTATGCCAAAATCTCATCGAAGCCATCAAAAATGAAGGCATTACATGTATAAAAGGAGATATTATTGCAGATGAATCCATCTATCCAAGTTTTCCAATTTCGCCTTCTTGGCAATGGAATGATTTAGGAAATTATTATGCTTCTGGTGCATGGGGAATTAATATTCATGAAAATGAATATCACCTCTATTTCGATGAAAGAAATATAGTAGGAAGACAACCAAGAATAAAATATCATCACCCAAAGATTAACAATCTAAAATTTTCTAATGAAGTTGTGGTGGATAGTGCTGGCACAGGAGATCAAGCTTATATCTTTGGAGGACCATATAACTTTAAAAAAAGGATCGTAGGAACCATTCCTCAAGGAACAACTCCATTTAGAATCAAAGGTAGTATTCCCGATCCTCCTATTTTCTTTGCAGAATATTTATCAAAACAACTGCTTAAAAATGGTATCCAATCTGAAGGTGTTAAAACTAATTTTTATCCTGTTTTCAAAAAAAGAAAAGACATTATAACTATCCAATCTCCCCCGTTAAAAGAAATTGTAAAAAGGGCCAACTTTGAAAGCAATAACCTCTACTGTGAAGCCATTCTCAAATATATGGGATTGGAATATCATGGAGGAGGGACTGGTCAAAATGGCATCGCCGCTATTCGTAGTATATTGAGAAAATTTGATATACCTTATGACGGCTTGCACATGGAAGATGGTAGTGGGCTTTCTGCTAGAAATAATGTTACAAGCAAATTGTTATCTCAGTTTTTATATAAGTATAGCGAAAAGAATGGAATCGAACAATTAATAAAATATTTGCCTAAAGCAGGGTATCAAGGAACGGTAAAATCTTTACTTAAATCTTCCAAAGCAAAAGGAAGGTCATATGTAAAAAGTGGCTCTATGAATCGAGTGCAATCCTATGTTGGTGTAGTGCAAAACGCACAAGGTCAATGGCAGTCTTTTGCAATTCTATTTAATGGATTCACTCACAAAAATTCTGTTATTTCTAGTAAATTGGCAAAAATCATTGATGTTATTTATAGAGGGTAAAAAATAAGATAGATATTAGAACTACTCATAATATGTCTTATATTTGATGTGCTGATTAAATATCTTTTTTGATAAAGATATTTATACCCCAATTTCTTATACTTAATACGCCTGGCAGGTATTCCTTTGTAAGTTACCTGCCATTTTTTTATCCCTACACCTTCTGTAAGTTTCATTCCTTAAGCAACCGAACTTCATTTTTACTTGTGATTCCAGTAATTGGTATATTTCATTGACAGATTCCTTAGTAGGTGAGTTTAAAGTTTGTTTTCTAGTTCAACCCAAGCTCTCAATATCAAAGGTCGATTTACCATGGAGCAATTAGGCTTGATCTTATCTTTTTCTTTATCCAAATTTGGATAATCATCTTCAGAAATTAACTTCTTGACTTCTGTCATATCCTTATCTACAATGGAGAGAAATATGCAGCTCATTTCTTGAACATAGTGTTGATCTCGCCGGACAATTCAGTCAATAAATCATCGTCTATATATTCAGTTATTGTATTTACCATAAGTTGTGACATAGTTAATATGCTATTGGTATTTCGAATTTTAGTTGACATAATAAATCAAATAGAAATTCAGCTGGACACGGCGTAGGCAATATCACATAAAAATCTTCTCTTTTGCTTTCGTCAAATTCTAAATCATCTACCGTCAAGCTTATGGCTACGATCGGTGTATCTAAATTACATCTACTTTTAGTTTTAATCCATTTCGTAACTTGATAGCCATTGACTTCCGGTAATTGAAAGTCCATTAAAATGACCGCATATTGTTTGATTGATGCTAAATAGATAACCTGATTCCCATTCAATGCCACATCATATTCAATATTCCAATGATCAAGCATCATAGTCAGATGCTTTCTACTCACATAGATATCTACTACAATTAATACCTTATTTTTTAAAGGTTTGTATTCCAACATCTTTTTAAATTAAAGTATTATTCAAAATTCACCAATGCAAGAGGTACTCCATTGCCTAATTATTGACAGTCTAAAATGGAATAACAAGAGAAATAACATATATTGGACATTTTCATTTGAATTATCATCTCATGTATGATTTGGTTATAATCGGAGCAGGGCCTACTGGAATAAATTGTGGGATAGAAGCTACTAAAAACAAATTGTCTTATTGCATTCTTGAAAAAGGAGTACTCGCTAATTCTATCTATCATTTCCCAACTAACATGACCTTTTTTTCAACGAGTAAAAATCTTGAAATTGGAGACATTCCATTTATTTCACATTCAGACAAACCGACTAGAAAAGAAGCATTAGAATATTATCGAAGATTGGTGGAATACTATCACTTACAAATTAAGTTCCAACAAAGTGTTATTCAAATTGATCGCATAGACAACTTATTTCATATAACAACATTTAAAGAAAATATTAAAGCTAAAAATATTGTATTAGCAACCGGGTTTTACGATTCTCCAAGACTACTCAATGTGCCTGGAGAAAATCTGCCGAAAGTAAAGCATTATTATGATGACCCTCATCCATATATTGGAATGAAAGTGATCGTCGTGGGTGGCGCGAATAGTGCTTGCGATGTTGCCTTAGAGACATGGAATCATGGAGCGGATGTTACCATGATTGTACGTCGACCTGCATTATACCAAAAGGTGAAATACTGGATTCTCCCAAACATACAAAATCGAATTAAAGAAGGTTCCATCAAAGCATACTTCAATACAGTCATACACTCCATCACCGCTGACAATGTTACCATCATCCAATCTGGCAATAAAGTTAAATTAGAAAATGATTATGTTTTGGCCATGACTGGTTACAAACCAGATTATACACTCATTGATCAACTAGGTATAAATTATTCCAATTCAGCGGATAAAATTCCAAGCTTTGATGAAGCTAGTTTGGAAACAAATATTAGAGGAGCTTACATCGCAGGAGTTATAAATGGAGGTATGAAAACGAGTAGTCTTTTCATTGAAAACACAAGAGATCATGCCACAAAAATTGTATCGCATATTCTAGCAATTAGTGCTAAATAGAAGTCCGAATTTTGATATCCACCATCTTTTTACAAAGGAAGAATACCCTGTTATCATCTGTTATCAGCATCTGCTTTTCAATTTTTCACAATTATCTTATTTATTAGAACCTATTTATTCTAAGTAAATAATTACAGATATAATTCACACCATTTGACAATAAAAACACATCATAAATTTGTTGATTCACTATTTTAAATGCCATATAAGATATAATGAAAAGAATAATTATAATTGGATTTATCTCTCTACTAACTGAATTTATTTACGCTCAAAATGAACCGTTCATTAAAGAAAAGTACTATAGTGCTCTTAGTTGTTTAACCGAATCAGAAAAAGTAAAATTCAAGAAAATATATTATTTCAATAATTCAAGTAAGTATTTGGTACAATCTGAAAACTCATTTGAAAAAGCAATAGATCTAAATAATTGCTGCATAAGTGAGTTCCTTATTGAAAAAAAACTAACTGCTTTCTTCTGGCTATTTGATAAATATAAATGTTCGTTAACTATAGATTATTTTATTCAATATTATTTTAAGATCTTGAATCTTCCCAAAGAGCTCAAAACGAATTACACGGTTAAGGAATTTAACCCTCATACTTGTTCAGTGTATTATGGATTAACATTTGACGAGCCCACTTTTGAAAATCATTTCATTCCAGATACCATTAAGTGTAATACAATGTTTATATACCATTTATCAAAATTTCTCAATGTGAAACCTGAAGATGTAATGAGAGAAAGTAGATTTGTTTTCTCAGATGAATTGGATAAAACAATTAATTGCATAATAGAAATAGCTTTATCATCGAAGTGCAACAATACTTATGATATAATGATGCTTAACGAAATTGTATCGAATTGACTTTTTATTTTAAAAATTTGAAAGTGTTTTGTTTAAGTTATTTCAAAGTTGATGCTCCTAAATAGTCTGACTAACTAATTCTTCCCCAATCTTTGTGTTTCGCAAAATACTCTTTCAGGTGATTTCGGATAGGGATATTTATTTCATTGCGTAAATCTTCATCATGATCTAATATTCTTAAAGCAATTGCTCTAGCTGCTTTCACAATCGCTTGATCTTCAATCAAACTTGCTAATTGAAAACTTAATACGCCACTTTGTTTTGTACCCATCAATTCTCCGGGACCTCTCAATCTAAGATCCACTTCTGCAATTTTAAAACCATCGTTGGTGCTTACCATCGTATGGATTCGTTCCTTTGCCTCATGGGTCAACTTATTTCCACTCATCAAAATACAATAGGATTGCTCGGCCCCACGACCGACCCGGCCTCTAAGTTGATGCAACTGACTTAGCCCAAACCGCTCTGTATTTTCGATGATCATTACAGAAGCATTGGGCACATTTACGCCTACTTCTATCACCGTAGTAGCAACCATAATTTGAGTCTTTTGCTCCACAAATCGTTGCATTTCCAAGTCTTTTTCTACTGGCTTCATTCTACCATGCACAACGCTAATCTGAAACTCGGGAGGTGGAAATATATCTCTCAACCTTTCAAAACCTTCTTGTAAGTTCTCTAGATCCAACGTTTCAGATTCCTCTATTAATGGAAATACAATATAGATTTGTCGACCTTTCTGAATCTCTTTCCGAATAAACTCAATCACCTTAAAACGTTGCGATTCTCTTCTATGTACTGTTTTTATTTCTTTTCTCCCAGGCGGTAATTCATCAATTACAGAAATGTCCAAATCTCCATAAACTGTCATCGCTAAGGTTCTAGGAATAGGGGTTGCAGTCATCACTAAAATATGTGGTGGTTCCTCCTCATTTTTATTCCAAAGTCGAGAACGTTGAGCTACGCCAAAACGGTGTTGCTCATCAATCACAGCCAAGCCTAAGTGCTTAAATTCTACTGGATCCTCTAAAACCGCATGGGTTCCTACAAGAATGTGGAGATCACCATCTTTCAAGTATTTAAGTAATGTCTTTCTTGCCTTACCTTTTACAGAACCTGATAAAAAGCCAATTTGGACACCCGTTCCTTGCAATGATTCTTGTAAAGATTGATAATGCTGCTGCGCCAATATTTCAGTTGGAGCCATCATACACGCCTGAAAACCATTGTCCAAGGCGATCAACATAGAAAGGAGAGCTACAATTGTTTTTCCAGATCCAACATCCCCTTGCAGCATTCTATTCATCTGGATTCCTTTTCCAAGATCTGCTCTAATTTCTCGAACCACCTTTTTTTGAGCATTCGTCAATTCGAATCCAAGATTATTATCATAGAAAGAGGTAAAATACTTCCCTATTTCGCTGAAAATCAACCCTTTGATTTTTACTTGTCTTCGTTTTTTACTGTACAGGATAGCCATCTGCAGATAGAATACCTCTTCGAATTTTAACCGTTTTACAGCCTGATTAGCCTCCTCCACCGAAGTAGGAATATGTATCCATTTTAGCGCCGATGCTTTATCTATGAGTTCAAGCTTTTCTATAAGATATTGAGGGAACGATTCTGTAATTTCATGAGCAGGAAGTTCACTGAAGATATGTTTAATAATCTTACGCCTTACTTTCGTATCTATTCCACGATTATTGAGGATTTCTGTGGAAGAATAGACTGGATCGAGGACCACTTTGCGACCCGCTTTATCAGGGTCAGAAAGATCCATTTCAGGATGAGCCAAAGTCACCTTACCTTTGTATTTGCTCACCCGACCGTACACCACATAGTCTTTTCCAACTTCTAAGGATTTGGCAACATAAGAAACCCCTTTGAACCATACTAATTCTATATATCCAGTAGCATCCTTTGCGATGCCTTTAAGACGTCTTTGTTTAACTCCTTTGACCTCCACCAAGCTATATAGATTCACTTTTAGTAGAACTTGCTGACCCTCTTCTCCAATATCCTTGATATCTATAAAAGTGGTCTTATCTACATGTCTAAAAGGAAATATTGAAATCATATCTTGAACCGTCTCAATGCCAAGTTCGGACTTTAGAAGGTCTGCTTTCATTGGGCCTACGCCCTTTATATATGCTATGGGTCGATCGAGATACTTACTCATAATATGATGCAAATATAAATGGGAATTCAGCAAAACTCTTTCAAGAGATGCATGTTTTATATATTCACGGTAGATTTATTAAAACATGGGAGAATCCAAGAGACAACTACAGGTAGCATCACTTGTAAAAAGAATATTTAGTAGTGTACTATTAGATTCAGGTAGAAATATCTATGGAAATATACTAGTGACGGTAACTGAGGTAAGAATGTCGCCAGATTTAGCCTCCGCTAAAATCTATCTTTCTGTCTTTGGCACAGAAGATAAGCAAGCAACCATTGCACTCCTTCAGCAACAAGAATTTATACTCCGTCAGCAATTTGCACACAAAATTAGGAAAAGGGTGCGTAGAGTGCCGCATGTCAGCCTCTTTTTGGATAATATGCTCGATGAAATGTCTAAATTAGACTCTCTCTTTAGCAAATTACATGCAAATAATGATATGGGGAAGGAGGAAGAGTAATACTTCCGTATAATTCTACCCTTAATAGAAGTATAACACCTTAAATTAGCCTGAACGATATCATTTTCATATTTTTGTTTTTTATATATTAATACCAAATCAAGAATGGCATTAGATGTATTATTAGGACTACAATGGGGAGATGAAGGCAAAGGTAAAATAGTCGATTACCTAGCCGATCAATACGATATCATTGCAAGATTCCAAGGTGGCCCCAATGCGGGACATACCATTGTCATAGGCAAAGATAAATACGTTCTGCACACGATCCCCTCCGGAATATTTAGACCTCAAGTAATTAATATTATTGGCAATGGAGTAGTCGTCGATCCGATCACACTTTCCAAAGAAATGGCAAACCTTAGAGCTGCAGGTCATAACTTAGATAATCTCAGGATTTCTAATAAAGCTCATCTGATTCTTCCTACACATCGATGGTTAGATGCTGCTTCAGAAGCCTCTAAAGGAAAGGAAAAAATAGGAAGTACATTGAAAGGAATTGGGCCTACCTATATGGATAAAACTGGTAGAAACGGAATTCGAATAGGCGATATCTATTCTGATGAATTCACACAGAAATACAATAGCTTAAAAGAGAAACATAAGAATTTATTGAGCCTATATCCAGATGTAGATTTTGATTTTAATGAGGAGGAAGAAAAATGGCTTAAGTCGATTAAAATAATCAAAGAAATACCTGTTGTAGATAGTCAATACTTTATCAATAAAGCACTGGATAATGGTAAAAAAGTTTTAGCAGAAGGTGCTCAAGGATCTATGTTAGATATAGATTTTGGGACTTATCCATTTGTTACCTCTTCGAATACGGTATCTTCTGGTGTATGTAATGGCTTAGGTGTTGCACCTAAACGAATAGGTAAGGTAATTGGGATTACCAAAGCTTATTGTACAAGAGTAGGAAGTGGTCCATTCCCTTCCGAATTATTTGATGAAAATGGCCAAGAATTAGCTGTTATAGGCAAGGAATTTGGTGCCACTACTGGAAGACCAAGGAGATGTGGATGGATCGATATTCCACAACTAAAGTACACCATCATGATCAATGGTGTAGACGAATTATGTGTCACAAAATTAGATGTTTTAAATACCTTTGATTCTATAAAAATAGGTGCATCCTACAAGATCGATGGAAAAGATACGGATGAACTACCCTACGATTTAAATTCGAAAGGGATTGATATAAATTATCAGGAATTTAAAGGATGGAATTCTGATTTAGAGACCGTAGAAACCATAGATGCATTACCTCAAGAAGCATCCAGTTTCATTGCTGAATTAGAATCCATACTCGAAGTTCCAATAACTTTTATATCCAAAGGACCAGAGAGAAAAAACTTATTGGTTAAGTAATAGGGATACAGCACTAGCAACGGAGCTTAGTTTTTTGATGCCTCAATGATATACTGAAAATCTAACGATGTATCATCAATAAATATCTGTTGAAACCCTGCACTATCTAATTGCTCTTCTAAGATGTGCATATGTACACGATCTTCATAATCTGGAGCTACTATAGGCAATCGCTTAACCTTATAGTCTATGATATAAATCTTACCATTAGAACTCAAGGAATTTAATAAATTTTTAAAGTAGTCGACACGATTTGATATGTAGGCAATCGTATTTACAATCAAAATATCATCTACTTCCTCTTTTCCTAATTTAGGATCATTTGGTAAGGCAAGACGAGCTTCAAAACGCTGCACAAGACTATCAGAATAGGTATTTACTAAACTATTCATTAACTGAATCATATCATTATCAATCTCGATTGCAATAACCTTCTTGGCTCTGTCTAAAAGTTTAAATGTAAAATATCCTGTGCCAGCACCAATATCAGCAATCGTATGACCGTCAAGGTCACCCATAAGTTGTATGATCAGTTCTGGTTTTTGCCATAATTCTCTGGCATCCGTCTTCGTAATGAGTTCCGGATTTTCTATTGGGTTAAGTTCTATTTTTTTGACTTCATTTTCTCTGCATGAGTTCAGAATGCATAGAATGATCATACACAGAAACAAACCTATGCTACTCGCATTCGGAACATGATTAGGAACATGATTCGGAACATGAAATAAACTATGACTTTTATATGATTTATCCTTGCTATTCACTTAGTTATATTAGTTATAAATATACGATACGGATTATTAGTAGTGGAATAAGTATGGATTTAGTTACTCAAGTAAAACAAAAAAGGATGTATGGTATATCATACATCCTTTTTTTTATTTTAAACCTAGTTATAGACCAGATTCTATCTATCTCTCATATAAAGTGTAACATCCCCTTCTGCAAAACCATCTGTATTATCTACAACATTAGTCCAAGAAGCATAGAACATATATATATCATTAGGTTGAAAATTATTAGCACTATTATTGATTCTTCCATTCCATCCGTCCAATACGTTATCGGTTTCATACATTAGTTTACCCCATTGGTTGAATACTTTTAATTCATAATCTGTGATCAAATTAGGGCAGCCGATAAAAGCTTTGAATCTTTGGTTATCGACTTCTGAACTACCAGGAAAAAAGATATCTGGAAACTGAACTTCCGTAGAAATTGAATCTACAGGGAAAGTTCCATCTCTACCGCAATTATCTTGCACTGTAATGGTAGCATTCTCTATTAAACCAATCGTAACTTCTTCCTCATTTATCTCTCCAGAGCTCCATTGAAACATTGTATAAGTACTAGCATTACTGAGTTCTAAAATAAAGTCTCCATCCAAACAATCAACATTAACTACTGGAGGCACAAGTGTATTATCGGTAAGTACTTCTACTTCATCAGAGATTTCTTCCCTACAAGCATCGGAAATAGTCACAGCATATGTACCCGCTTCTGTAGCAAGTATTTGTGACGTAGTTTCTCCCGTACTCCAATTGTAACTATAAGGTTCGACACCACCAACAGCTACTGCGCTAAGTAATTGACCGCAATCTGAATCAAATTGTTGAAGCTCAGCATTAAATTCGACTGGAGCCATAATTTCAATACTTGCATTTACTGGCTGCTCACAATTGATCGCAGTCATAGAATATACCCCAAAATCAGGTACCATAATAGATCCTAAATTTTGCTCACCTGTGCTCCAAATAATATTTGTGAACTCAGAAGCATTTCCCAAAACAATTACAATATTGCCAGTTTCACAAAATTGCTGTTGATCCCATATTAGCAGTGGACCTGTAGGAGGTGGAATATTGGCCTCTGAAACAGTGACCATTGTGTCCAACTGTTCTCCACAATCATCTACTAATGTATAGTTATAAGTTCCAAATCCAACATTTATACTTTGTGTTGTTTCGCCAGTACTCCAGGTTACAGAATAAGGTGGCTTTCCAGGTATTGGAGCCGCATTTAATATAAATTCTTGCGTTTCACACCATTGTCTATTATCTACAATAAATTGGACTGATGGTTCTTGAAATCTGGTAATATTAGCGGTGTCACAAAGTGTATAACAAGTCAAACTGTCAAAGGACACAATGACTGTATATTGACCTTCCTCTGTCACTGTAATTTGTGGTGTTGTCTCACCATCTCCCCATAAATAACCTACTGCATCTGGATGTTCTGCATCCAACGTGTATAGTATTGGGTCCGCAGGACAGTACATTGTATCCTGAAGAATTACGGATGGCAATGCATATCCGGGAATAGTATCGATGATTACAGTTGTAGAATCTCCTTGAATATATTCGGATACATCTACATCTATTTGATTTACTTCGACCATTAATGTGTCTAAAGTAACGTCAAGTGAGTCCTGGCAAATAGCGTTTCCAGAAAGATCTGTAGCAACAACTAAGGCTCGATTATTTTCAGAAATTAAATCTACAGAAGTCGCAGAAAATATATACCCTTCTTTAGTCTGAATTAAATCTCCAGTTCCTATTTCACCCAATGCTAGGGATGCTGCTTGACTTTGGTTCTGAGTGTAGGCAGCAGACCAATTGAGAGTGCCAAGGGTATCTAGTGATATAAGATACTCAAAGGATTCTATGGTATCTTCTTGGATAAATCTACCAAGTACTAAAGTATTACCTAACGAATCGATTAATACTTCATAACTTCTTTCATTTGGCAATGTACCTTCTAAATCAATAGATCTAGTCCAAAGTGGGTTTCCGTCTTGATCTAATTTCATGACAAAATTGAAACGACTTAGATCAGGTGCAACAGCATTACCAACAACGGCATAATTGGAATCGATACCACTAGTTATATCTTCTAGTGTAATGGCAAATTGATCGGCATTTTGATCGACATTTTGAAATTCGTATTCGTTGTACCAACTTAGAGAACCATCATTTCCAATTTCTGAAATAAACACGGTTTGATCATCAACATTATGCCCTGCTGCTAAAGTTAGATTGGTATCTATTTCGCTTTGTATAATAGATCTGCAATAATTAAAAGATCCTGTATCATATATGTTAGTCCATGTAGTTTCTCCTGAGGATTCTAATTTGGCTAAGAACATTGCTGTATTTCCATCGGAACCAGCTGAATTACCACCAATCACGATAGAGCCCAGTGTGCTTGAGGTTAAATCTGTTTGAAAATTATTTAGGTCAATATCTGAATTTATAAAACTTTTATTCCAAATAGGATTCCCCTCTGCATCGATTTTAATAACTATGGAATGTATATCTCCATCTAAAATACCATTTATGCAAATAAGGACAGCATCATCCTCAACAGTCAATAAGTCCATATTTAGACTGATTATATCAGAATCTTCTAAATTGTAATTGAAATTCCAATCAACGCCTCCTTTAGTGGAATGTCTAGTCAAATGAACTTTTTGAATTTCATCTTCCTCATCATCTAACCAACTGAGTAAATAGAACCCGGATGAATTTGTAGCAATGGCACCATTGACTAGACTTTGATCTTCGTAGGGGAATACTCTTTGAAAGGTAGGTTCTTGGGCTTTCAAGGAAAAACCTATAAATAAGAAAATAAATATATGTAAATACTTCATAGTGAATATATCGCTCTAGAAAATTGAACGTTCAAAGTTGACAATAGTATATGGATTATAATAATAAAACGCTAAAAAAGTCAAGCGTACATGTCGTTTATTTGACTATCAAATTTTTTCAGAATAACCCTTCTCTTCAACTTCATAGTAGGAGTTAATTCTGCTTCCGTATTATCTTCTGTGGTAGCATCCCAAACACAGTTCAATAAGCAGAATTTTTTTATTTGCTCTACATGGCTAAAGTTTGGGTTTATTTCATTGATACTTGATTGATATTTTTGCAGAACCTTTTCACTTTTGAGGACCTCTTCCATGTTGTCAGTTGCCACATCATTATCTTTACACCAATCCATCAAAGCTTCTTTGGAAGGAACAATCAAGGCAGATACAAATTTCATGCTATCCCCTACTATCATTACATTTTCTATTAGAAAGTCCTCTTTTAATTTGCTTTCAATAGGAGCCGGAGCAACATATTTTCCACCAGAAGTCTTCAAAAGTTCTTTCTTTCGATCTGTAATCTTGAGGTAATCTAAGCCACCAGGTCCATCCACCCATTTTCCGATATCCCCCGTTCTAAACCAATTCTTACCCTCTATTTCTTTGAATACTTCTGCTGTTTTCTCTGGCTTTTTGTAATAACCTTGCATTATGTTAGGACCAAATGCGAGAATTTCTCCTTCTCCGGGACCATAATCCCCTTCACTTGTATCAATTAGTATCTCGACAGCGTCTATTTTTGGGCCGACAGTCCCAATTTTAGCCAAATTACCATTGTATCTGTTAATGGATAAAGTTGGAGAGGTTTCTGTCAGTCCATAACCTTCCATTATAGGCACTCCTGCCGCGGAAAAAACTCTTGCAATCTTAGCTGGACAAGGGGCTGCACCAGTCACTATCCCACTTAGATTTCCACCCAATGCTTCTCTCCACTTACTAAATATTAGTTTATCAGCGATCTTCATTTTTATTCCATCTAATCCAGAAAAAGATTTTCCGATTTCGTAATTGTCGGTAAGATCAAGTGCCCAGAAGAAAAGCTTCTTTTTAGTACCTGTTAAGGCAAGTCCTTTGTTATATATCTTTTCGTATACTTTTTCTAGAAGCCTTGGAACCGTAGTAAAGAAATGAGGTTTCACTGACTTTAGGTCTCCATCATCTCCTCCAAGATTATCAGTTCCAGTGCAGTATACGGTCACGCCCATATAGGTGTATCCATAATAAACGGCCCTTTCAAATATGTGACAAAAAGGTAAGAAACTTAGAGCTACTTGCCCTGGTTCTATAGGCAATGCTGGTATTGTTTCGTAGACGACGCTCAGAATATTAGTATGCGACAACATGACCCCTTTCGGATTCCCGGTAGTTCCTGACGTATATATGATTGTAACAAGATCATCAGGATTTACCTCTTTACTTTTATTTTCTACCGTTTCTAAGTTCTTCTCGTTCATTAGACTTTCCCAATGATCCCTTCCATTTTGTTTGTCAAAGGTGTAAATGTGTTTTAGTGAAGCTACATTAGGTTTAGCCTTTTCTACTTTATCAAATAAATCCTGTCCGCCAGCAAATACATATTTTACTTCAGAGTCATTCATTATATATTCATACTCTTTCGGACTTATAGTTGGATACAATGGTACACTTACGGCCCCAATGTATTGACAAGCTAATTCAGTAATAATCCATTCAGGTCTATTGACATAGGCTACGACTGCTATCTTATCATCGGCTTGAACACCTAAATCCAAAAGACCGGATGCAAGCATTCTGGAGTATTTACTTATTTCTTGTGAACTATAAAATTTCCACTCACCTGAAAGTTTAGATCCAAATGCTTTGGGATTTGGATAATTGTTATTTTGATATTCGATTAATTCAAATAATCTAGTCGGATTCATATTTTAAGAGTATAGTTATCCCTAAATATAAGAATCAAAAGAAGAATTTTGAAATTAGTTGCAAGGAAGATTCAGTGGAAGTTATTTTGCTAAACGAAAAAGTAAATTCAAATGATTTGCAAATTCCTTTATCGGATGGATACAAATAGATAAATACAGGTGTATGAAGAGATTAAATGAAAACTTGTAGATGTAGATAAATGGATGAAATATATATAAAGCGAAATCAAAATGAAAACGCTTTATATATTCCATTGTTTCTTTTAAATAAGAGACTGCAATTTCATTGCTAATCCCATATCTCCCTGAATTTTTACCTTTCCACTCATAACTGCCATCATAGGGTTAAGATCACCACTTTTGAGTTTTTCTAGCGTTTCCCCACTTGTAATAATTGTACAATCAGCTTCGCCATCACCTTGAGAAACTTGGTTTGCGTCTCCGGTGCCATCTATTATAATAGGTTGGTCATCTAATAAAAATTTGATGGTTGCTCCTAATGGTTTGGCGTTTGCAGCTTGCACCTTAAATTCCTCTACTACCTGGTTCATGTCCATGTCTTAATAAGTTTAGTTGTTATTGTCTGTAATTCTATTGAATATATATTTAAATACAATAGTTGTTATAAAAGTTCAAAATTTATTCTGGATATACCGCTATTAATTACCTCTTGTAGCTAAAAGCAGAATTTCATTTTTGCACTTAAAAAAATTTTCTATCTCCTATACAGTCAAGAAACAAGTAAATAAAATATACCTAAATACCTTCTTGAAGACTCTTATGTGCCGCGTCTAGTAAGACTCTTACGGCATCATTGTCTTTATCTTGAGCATATACTCTCAATACTGGTTCTGTGCCACTTGGTCTTACCATTATCCACTGGTGGTCACTCAAATAAAACTTATAACCATCAATCGTTTCTGTAGATATAACAGGATGGTCACCGATGGAGGTAATGCCCCCCGATTTACATTTTTCTATAATGGCCCATTTTTTATCCTCGGCAATATGCAGATCATCTCTATCAAATTTAAATGAACCAACTTTTTGGTAAATATCATCCACTAGTTGTTCGATACTCTTGCCTGTCTTTGCCATAAATTCCATGATGATAAGAGCAATCCATATCCCATCTCTTTCCGGAATATGGCCTTTTACCGCTAATCCACCAGACTCTTCCCCTCCGACAAGCACGTCTTCTTTAGTCATGATTTCTGCAATGTACTTAAATCCAATCTTAGTCACTTCTATATCTAAACCATAGATTTTGGCCAATTGCTCCATTTTGTTGGTCACTGAAAATGTTATGATGACTTTTCCATCATACTCTTTATACTCCTTGAGGTAATACAATAGGAGTAACAAGATATGATGAGAATCAACGAACTCACCATGGCTATTGTATAGACCGATTCGATCGGCATCACCATCATTGGCAATCCCTAAATTTATTTCCTTATGGTCTTTAATATAATTGGATAACTCGGTCAAATTCCGATGAATCGGTTCAGGCGCCTGTCCGTGAAAAGAAGGATTAAACTCACAATGTAGCAATGCTGCATCGGGAAAAAGTGTACGCATTACGTTTTGACCAGCACCATACATGGCATCATAAGCAATATTAATTTTGCTCTCTTTCATTAGAGCAAGGTCAAAATTGGCTTCGATATGCTCTAAATATAGTTTTTCTAGATCGACTTCCTCTATAAGTCCTTGCTCCTTGTATTGCTGATAACTTGCTAGTGGACCAATTGGGACTTCAGGAATTAAATCTTCTACTTCCGCGATTTCCTTTGGTATCGTAGGTCCACCATATGCAGATTTTAGCTTATATCCATTATATGTTGGTGGGTTATGGCTCGCCGTTATAACAATGCCCATATCTGCTTCTAACTTGACAACACCTAGTGATACCATTGGAGTAGATACAAAATTTTCAGCGGCTAGTACGGTTATACCGAAATTGGCTAGCACTTCAGCAGTAGTTTTCATAAATAAATCGCCTCCAAACCTGCAATCAAAGCCAATTACTGCTTTTTTCATTCCACGTTCTACCATCCATCTTGCAGTGGCCTCACTTACACGTTGAACATTATCCACCGTATATTCTTTTGCAATTATGGCTCTCCAGCCGTCTGTTCCAAATTTTATTTTCATGACATTCAATATTTCTAATAAATGAATAAAGTTAGTATCGGTCTTATAAAGTTACTTTTAGTCTTATCGGGTATTAAAAAGCAAACAAACTTCTCAAAAAGGGGTTAAATTTTACGAAGTCCTTAAAACTTACGTAAATGTAAATATTTATTAAGTTTCATTCACATTTTCAAAAATACATATATAATATTTTAATAATATTTGTAGATTCGTAATAATGAAAGATAGTTATCGGCATAAAGGGCTAAGAGCAAAGCTTGTAAGTACATTGAGGGCAAAGGGCATTCAAGACAGAAATGTTTTGGCAGCTATAAATTTAATCCCAAGACATTACTTTCTAGATAAAGCTTTTGAAGAATGGGCTTATAAAGACAATGCTTTTCCAATCGGTAGTGGTCAGACTATTTCTCAGCCTTATACCGTAGCTAGACAAACAGAATTACTACAACTAAATGGGAAGTGCAAAGTGCTAGAGATTGGGACTGGTTCGGGTTACCAAGCAGCTATCATCTCTGCCTTAGGAGCGAAAATTTATACAATAGAACGACAAGAGGATCTATATATCAAGACCTCAAAATTCCTAAATGAAATTGGATTTAACCGAATTAGAACCCTTTTTGGAGATGGTTATGCCGGAGCTCCAAAATTTACTCCATTTAATCGTATAATTATCACGGCTGCTACTAGTACTTTGCCTGATGCTTTATTCAATCAATTAGCGGTAAATGGCTTGATGGTTTTCCCTAAAGGCGATTCTCAACATCAAATCATGACTCGAATCATTAAGACATCAGAGACCAGCTTTGAAGAAGAAACATTTGGAAAATATAGTTTTGTTCCCTTTCTGCAGGGGATTGTAGAGACAACTTAGTCCGACAGTGAAATTATTGATTGGAACAAGTACCAAATATTTATACCCAATAGAGACATTAAGATATTTTGATTCTATTTTACAAAAAAAATAGAAATGTATTATCAAAGTTTATCCATAAAGTTGCAGAAATGATGCCATATAGCACATACAAGCCAACAAAAAAAGCCCTCAATTTTCATCTACATAAAAATTAGGGCTCTCAAATTATCCTACGGTCGTATAGTTTATCTTCAATTATTATTCAGAGACTTTTCTACCTCCTGCCGTCTTTCTAGTAATCTTGGTGTTTTTGAATTTACTAAGATCTACCATTAAAGCAGCTAATGCATTTTTTGTGCTTGTCTGGTATACTTGATCTCCATAGGTAACCTCCCCAATTCTACCTTCCCAAGATTTTCCTAATAGAGTATATTTTTGGCTTAATTTTTTATTTGGACCAAACATCAAGAAATCATCGTTCTCTGATTCGAAACTGATTGCAAATCTATCTTCTTTTGGCATAAACATGAGCACTCCAGGAGTTCCTTGTCGGATAACAATCTCTTGTACTTTTTGGCCTTTCTTTAATTTTATTTTCCCTTTTGTAACTTCTGCCTCACTGGCGCTCAAGGCTCTATATAAAATGATATCTTTCGATAAATAGAATTGTACATGCTTCAATTCTTCTTCACTCATATCTAAATCAGCATATAAGTCCTGAGTAAAAGGAGTTAGTGACTTACAACTGGATAATGCGACTATGCATAGTAATAAAATTAATGCTCTCATAATGTAAATTTTTAAATTCTTCAATTTAAGATAACCGCTTATTTTCGATCATTCAAATGATTAAGAATTGTTTAACCTAAGTGTCTACTACTTTAAAAGATGTTAACATTCCATAACCTGCTTTGAGTGCGAAGTCATCTTCTGATGGAGAAAAACTCTTTTATAAGATGACGGCATTCATCATGCATAATTCCAAATTCGAGCTTGGTTTCTGGGTGTAGTAATTCTTTACCGTATTTCATAAAACCAGATTTATCATCACTTGCTCCATATACAATGCGACCTATTTGGGCCCATTTCAAAGCACCAGCACACATTATGCAAGGCTCTAGAGTTACGAAAAGGGTGCAATCATCTAAATACTTAGAACCTAAATAATTACTTGCGGCCGTAATCACGATGATTTCCGCATGGGCAGTTATATCACTAAGTATCTCCGTCTGATTATGTCCTTTGGCAATGATGGTATTATTACTCACGATAACGGCTCCTACTGGCACTTCTCCTTTATCATAGGCATCTTGAGCTTCCATCATAGCTTGTTTCATAAAGTAATCATCAGAGAAAACAGAGAGCATAATCTTAATTTTGAAAGAAAGATAAACTAATTTCTATTTTAAAAGTTCCTTTTTCGTTAAAGCTAAAGACAAAATTTATAATTTTTTATTTAGCTTCGCACATGGAAAATAGAAATAACAATCCTTATGCTTCTATTCCAGAGGCACTTACCTTCGATGATGTATTATTAGTCCCCGATTATTCCAACGTTCTGCCCAGAGAAGTGGACCTTAGTACACAAATTACCAAAGACTTAAAAATCAACGTACCCATACTATCAGCCGCTATGGACACGGTTACAGAACATCGACTTGCCATCGCAATGGCACGCCAAGGAGGCTTGGGATTTATCCATAAAAATATGACTGTTGATCAACAAGCTGATCAAGTCAGAAAGGTAAAGAGGTCTGAGTCTGGAATGATTACAGATCCAGTTACGTTGCATCCAGAATCTAGCGTAGGAGAAGCTTTAGAGCTTATGAGATTGTATAAAATTGGAGGTATTCCTGTAATCAATAAAGATAACCGATTGGTTGGTATATTGACAAATCGAGATTTACGATTTGAGACTAGTGCAAAAAAGTTGGTCCAAGAAATTATGACCACAGATAATCTTATAACCGCCCCAGAAGGCACAGATTTGAAACAAGCAAAAAGCATCCTTCAAAAATATAAAATTGAGAAACTACCTGTAGTCAATGATATTCATCAGCTTGTTGGACTTATAACTTATAAGGATATTATAAAAGTTCAGAATTATCCAAACTCTGCCAAAGATTCACGTGGCCGTCTGATGGTTGGAGCTGCTGTAGGAGTTTCGGGCGATACTTTTGATAGAATTGCTGCTTTACAAGCAGTGGATGTAGATATACTTTGTGTGGATACAGCCCACGGTCATTCCCAAGGGGTCTTAGATAGAATTAAAGAAATCAAAACAACCTTTCCGAATATTCAACTAGTAGGCGGAAATGTTGCGTCAGAAGAAGGGGCTTCAGCATTGATTGACGCAGGGGTAGATTGTATCAAGGTTGGTGTTGGGCCTGGGAGTATATGTACAACTCGTGTGGTAGCGGGAGTCGGTGTCCCACAATTATCTGCCATAATGGGAGCTTATCGTGCTGCTAAAAAGCATGGAATTCCAATCATTGCTGATGGAGGAATCAGATACACTGGAGATATCGTAAAAGCCTTAGCTGCCGGTGCAGATTGTATTATGGCAGGTTCTTTATTTGCAGGTACAGAAGAAGCACCTGGAGATACAATGATTTTTGATGGGAGGAAATTTAAGATTTATAGAGGGATGGGGTCAGTAGAAGCAATGGCCAAAGGATCAAAAGATCGATACTTTCAAGATACGGAAGATGATATTAAAAAGCTTGTCCCTGAAGGCATTGAAGGTAGAGTGCCTTATAAAGGAACACTTGCAGAAGTAATGCTTCAATATACAGGTGGCTTACGTGCTGGAATGGGTTATGTCGGTGCATCTAAAATCGAAGAGATAAAAGGTAAAAAAATGGTTAAGATTACTACCGCTGGAGTCACCGAAAATCATCCACATGATGTAACCATCACAAAAGAGGCCCCAAATTATTCTAGAAGATCTTAATTTGATTATAAATACTTATTCAAGAGTAAGGCTGCAGTAAAACATGTAAGCTCATGCCTTCAGGTTTCAATTTTGAAGTTCCTGTCGTGAGAATGATTTCATTATTTTCTAAACACTTTTTAGATTGTAATTTGGATTTATATTTATTTAGTTACTTTCTGCAAACACATTTTCTCATCCTTCCGAATTCTCTCTGTACAAATGTGTGTAATCTGTGGTAATTAAAATTAATACAGAAGTTGTAAAGCCTTGTTTCCTCAGTATATCTTACATGGGATATTTTTCTTTTATTTGTTAATAGCAGTAACTTCTAATAATCAACTAAAAATTTTATAATTCCATCACTCAAAATCAAATTAGGATGATTTGTCAATCAACTTTCAAATGAATTCGTCCTTCTATATCAGCCCATTATACCTTTAAGAAATTCATATATATACAAGTTTTTAACAATCGTTCTTATAATAAAAAAAAATATTTGTATTTTACTTACCTTAACGTTAGAGAACTTTCAAAACCAACCTCACTGCTATGAAAAACTTCTTAAAAGGATTCGGATTCTATTTTATATTTATCTTGATCATTGATATTGTAAACACTATTTCTAAGCAAGATTTAGTATTTTTCAATTCAGAGAATTTGGAAATTAATCTTTTGATTCCGTTGACCATAGTATTGTTTGTTATTTCTTGGACGACTGGTTATGTTTTCACAAAACCTAGTAGATATTAAAACTGATACTAAATACAGGTTTAATTCATTTCTAACAATAATAATATTCTAGAATTTCCTTTTCGACATGGAGCTTATATTGACTTGCATCTAAAATATTTAACATCCGTTTTATAATATTAATAGATTCTTAGAAGTTAACATAGGCTAGGATTATAATCCATCAAACTACATTTTTAGTAGTTCTGAAATTATGTCTTCAACCTTCTATTTTAAGAATAAAAAATCACCCTTTGCAGAAATTAGATGTTCTTTCGAAATCATATTTTCAATCTGAGGATGTAACCTATCTTGCAAAAGACTTATTAGGTAAATTGCTTTGTACAAAAGTAAATAATGAGATATGCAAAGCTAGAATTGTAGAAACAGAGGCTTATGAAGCACCATTAGATAGAGCCAGCCATGCCTTTGACTATAAAAGGACCAAAAGAACAGAGGTTATGTATGCTCAGGGTGGCACTGTTTATGTGTATTTATGCTATGGTATTCACAATATGTTCAACATTGTAACTGGACCCAAAGATTTACCTCATGCAGTTTTATTTCGAGCAGTAGAACCTATTGAGAATGTAGAAACTATGCATCAGCGAAGCCAAAACAATAAAGACGCGCTTTGTCTGGCTTCAGGTCCTGGAAACCTATGTAAGGCTCTAGGCATCCAACTAAGTCATAATGGCATCCAACTGAAACATCCTTTAGATTCAATTCAAGAAGATCACTCTGATGCTATTTGGGTCGAACAAAGCTCAGTAAATGAGTATAGTTTTGAAATAGTAAGTACTCCAAGGGTGGGAATTAGTTACGCGAAAGAATGTGCAAATTGGGATTATAGATTCAGAATCAAAGATCATAAATCCAATTCAAAACCGAATAAAGTGAAATATGAATCAGTATAAATTAGGATTGGTGCTTTCTGGAGGAGGAGTAAAAGGAGCTGGTCATATAGGGCTCATCAAGGCACTGGAAGAACATGAAATTGAACCTGATTTAGTTTCTGGATGTAGTGCCGGTTCTATTGTCGGATTACTATATGCCTCTGGTCTCAAAAGTGATGAAATTCTATATTTCTTTAAAAATAATCCAATCTTTAATCCTCGTTTTTTAGCGGTACGTAAGCCAGGGTTATTAGATATAACAAAATTCAGATCTCACTTCGAAAAGACATTAAAGCAAAAGACTTTCGAAGAGTTACAAAAGAAACTTTTTGTAGCTAGTACTAATATGGAATATGGTAATGTTCAATATCATCATAGTGGGAATATTATTCCTGCAGTTTTAGCATCTTGTGCTTTTCCTGGCATCTTATCACCCATTGAGATAGATGGTCTATATCATATGGATGGAGGCATTATTGATAATTTTCCGATTAAGCCATTGATGTCTTATGATGTTCCTATTATCGGTAGTTTCGCCTGCTATACTGGACCAAAAGGGAAACAAGATTTATCCAATTCTGCAAAAATATTCTTGCGTTCGACTCAATTACTATTATACACAAGTGTAAAAGGGAACTTCAAACATGCAGCTCATATGTTTATGCCAAAACAACTGAGTAATATTGGATTCTTCGATATGAAAAAAGCACAGAAAGCTTTTGACTTAGGCTATGACAATGCAATGAAAAATATAGAGGAATTAAAATATAAATTGAGTGAAGAAAATATAAATTCGAATGTCAACTTTAGCTGAAAAACTTTAGCTGAAATTTAGGTGTTACTACATCAATTAGTGGTAATCATTTTTTTTAGCGCTGATTTAAAATTTTTACCTATTGTGACTTCCATATTTTGAATAAAAATAATATTATTTCCGAAGTCTATGGATTTTATATAATCTGTATTTATTATGTAACTTCTATGGACACGAACTAAATTTTTATTCGAAATATGCTCCATTAACTTTTTTAAAGTACTTCTAATGGTGATTCTTTGATCCGACGTATAGAGAGTACAGTAATTCCCTTCTGCTTTCACTATCATCAAATCATTGTAAATAATTTTTTTGAAATTATTTTTTACTTTTATAAAGAACCCTTCTGGAACAAACTTTACTGATTCGTTCTCAAATCCTTGCTGAATTCTATCCAATAAACTTACTAAAGTTAACTTATCGACAGGTTTCACAAGAAAGGCTTCCGGGGATGCTAATGCGGCTTCTTTATATACATTTTCATCATTGAAAGAAGTAATAACGATAAATGGAATAAAGGACTTTTTTAGGTCCGTATATAACTCATGGCCCATTTCATTCCCTAGTTGCATATCTAGCAAAACAACATCAATTTTTTGAGTCGCAAGTATACTTCGAGCAATGGTCAGATTTTTTGCCAAATGAGGTTTCGGATACCCGATTTCGTCGAGAATCATCTCAATTTCTACAGCATGTGTTGGATTGTCATCTACAATCAGTATGTTTAATTTCATTCAACCTTTTAATATAGATATTAAAGTAGTATTTTCGTCGTGAATTTAGGGATGAAGGAACTCTTAAATGTGATATGAGGCTAATAATTCATGATTAACTACTTAACCAAATATACTATCTATAAACTACAGGCCAAATTAGTTAGAGGTATTTTTATGCTTTTATGTTTCAATCTGGCTCTTATCTCCAATGCACAAAATTATATCTTTAATTTCAATAAGTATGATACTGAAGATGGTCTACTTTCATCCTTAGTGTATGATGTTACGGAAGATGCTAATGGATTTATTTGGGTCTCCTCAAATATAGGATTACAGAAATTCGATAGCTACAATTTTACGACCATCATTAAATATAATCCTGAATTTATCCCAACAGATATTTTTGTAGATAGTAAAAATCGAATTTGGTTATTTCACATCAGAAAGTTTTTTGAAGATTCCAATTTAAAAGCTAAAGTTGAGTACCAATTATACGATCTGAATTCTAACAAATTTGTCAATATAGAAAAGAGAGCTCCCTTTCAAAGTACAGAAGTAAGTTGGATATCAACGAACCAAAAATCAGGTGTGTATTTTTTTGTCCAAGATGAAAATGGAGAAAAGAGTACCTATACTTACAAAGATGAGTTTCAGCGACTACACAGTGGTCATCAATACTTCACCAACCCAGGCGAAGACGAAAATCATGGTGAAACAAAAGGACAAGAAAGTGCTTTAGACACTAAAATAGAGGCTAATACTAACTTTTTCCAACTAGAAAAATTTAAAGGGAAAAATTATGTCTTTAAGAATTTGAATGGCGAACAAGACGCTAACTTTAAGTTTGATTTGTATTCAAATGAAGGTGTATATCTAGATAATTCAGAGACCAAAGTAATCATACCTTATTATAATGTGCAAATTGATAAAAGAGGGTTGATATGGTCTTGGTTTACTGATGACTTAGTAGCTTTCAATATAAATACTGGTGAAACCAGCAATCCATATCAATCACTAGTAGATAAAATGGAGATTACTAGCATAAATAATATCTTTATTGATACCAGAAATAATATATGGATAAGTACTAAGAATGGAATGGTTCGGATGTACTATAAAATTGGGATTGTGGATATTGCTCTTGCTCACAAAAATATTAGTACGAGAGGGATTTCTCAATTGAATGATTCTACCATTTATGTGAATACATATGAAGGCGTCTATAATGTAAATGTCAACAGCTTGCAACAAAGCCTTATAGATAACAAACACGGTACATTTCCTTATTACTACGATATTGTTTCCATCGGTGGAAAGCTTTTATTGACTACTCAACTAGGTCGGATTGATTTTACGGACTATAAATTTGAAAATTTTAACGAATTGATATATCCTAACTTGGATAAGGATCATTGGTCTCGAAATGAAATCGCCATAACTGATGATGGTCATATATACATGTCGAATGATCAAGGGATTTTTGAGCTTATTGACAATGAAGTAAGGGAGTTGTCCCTAAACCCCAAATTGAAAAGGGACGAAATGTTCTTCTTTGCAAACGTAAATGGATCGTTGATAAGGACCAGTGATGCCGGTTTGTTTATCCTCGATGATTCGACCAAAAAAATTACCCATTATTTTCAAGATACATTGATAAGTTATGTACATAAGGATATCAATGAGCAAAGCACCTATTGGCTTGGTGGTAACCACGGTGTAATAAAATGGGATAGTAGTAAAAATACACGAGAAGTTTACGATACAGATAATGGATTAACCTCCTATGATATCACTGGGATATTACAAGATTCTTTAGATCGTATTTGGGTAGGCACCTTTGATGGCATCAATATATTGGAGCCTCAATCAGGAGTTTTCACAAACTTAAATCAGTCTGATGGACTAACTATCAATGAACTAAATTTTGGTTCCCTTTTACAATTGTCGGATGGTCGTTTCTGCTTTGGTTCAGTAAATGGTTTGAATATTATTGAACCATCGCTATATAAAACTGGAAGAAATGCTGAAAATAACAAGTTAAATAAGATTCAAATATTATCAACGGAGGTTCTATCCTCGAGGAAAGGAAAAAATGTTGTCACGGACAATATAAATGTTAGTCCAAAGCGACTAGAATTTACAGATGATATGGTCCAAAAAACGATTTGGTTCTCTGAGTTAGATTATACCACAAAAAAAAGTAAAAAATACAGGTATCGAATTATAAAAGAAGACCAAGAAGTCAGTGAATGGAATTATACTCAAAAGAATAATATAGCACTACAATGGCATCCCTATGGCGTTTATAAATTAGAAGTACAATCACTAGGTCCTAATAATTCTCCCGATTCTGAAATTTTAGAAATGGAAATTGTTTTCATTAGACCTTTTTACAAAACCGCTGGTTTTATAGGATCTTTGATTTTATTGGGCATACTTCTGATTTTTGTGTTGTGGAAAATAAGAACCAAGACTTTACGCGAGAAAAATCTACAGCTTGAAAATGAAATACAAGAACGTATACGTGAGATCAGTGAAAAAAATATTGAATTAGAAAATTCAAATCAGTTTAAAGATAAATTATTTGCCGTCTTAGCACATGACCTTAGAAGTCCTCTTATATCCCTACAAAACCTAAGTAATATCATAAGTTTTTTAGTAAAAAGAAATGAGCCAGAAAGGATTTTAGAAGTCGGTTCGTCTATTCAGAAAAGAGTGACTAGTTTGGTCAACTTGGTTGATAACATTCTTAATTGGTCCTTACAGCAACAAAGACAAGTTCGTATCAATCCAGTCTATATCCATGTCCAAAATATTGTAAATGATATAAAATCCTCCTATGGAGAACTTCTTTCGGAAAAAAATATAACCTTGGATATTGAAATTGACGAGGATAATATAATGTTCTATGATCATAGAGCACTTCAGACCATATTGAGAAACCTAGTAGATAACGCAATCAAATTTTCTCACTCAGATACGACCATTACCATACGCAGTAAAACAGTTGGACAAACAACAGAATTAGAAGTCATAGACCAAGGGGTCGGAATCCATAGCTTAGAAAACAATGACTCCATACCGAGTTATCAAAACTCCAAATTAGGCACAGAGGGTGAAAAAGGAATGGGATTAGGATTAAATATTTGTCACGAATTGGCATTGCTAAATAATTCTACAATCACTTTTGCGAACAATTCTCCGAAAGGCGCTATTTTCACTTTAAGAGCCCCATTAGGTCCGCCTGATATTACTTAATAATTTGAATGCTTTAGAATTATTGTGTTTAAGTTTCCAATAGTATTTTTTCTTGCCCCCAAAGTTTACTCGTACTCTCTCAATACTAGGAATCATACTACCTTCGAAATCATACACACCAAGCCTCAAAACTTCCTTAGCATATTTTATAGACTCCCAAATGAGTCTTATAGAAGCTCCCGTTTTACGTAGATTTGGGTCCATCCCTGCCAAGTGATAATAAGCCCTCTCCGCGTCCCAAATTAAAAATATGGCAGCTGCTATTTTTTTTTCATCATTATACAGACTCATTACTCTTCCCTGCTTGTGCGATAAAATTGTTTCTATATGCCTTGTCAGAAAGGATTTGTCAAACGGAGGATTATAATCACCATATTGGTAGCTTGAGAATTGCAAATCTACCATTTGACTTATCTCATCATCAAGAACCATATGAAGTTTTTCTGCTTTTGGTAACTTATTATTTCTATAATCCGAATTCAGATTACTGTAAATTTCAAGAAGTGGAGGCGTCAGATTTAATTCATAACTAAAGCACTTTGTTAAATAGCTAGATTCAGTTCCTATTTCTAGTGAGTTATAGAAAGTATACGGAATATTTTGTTCGAAATAATCATACGTAGGAAATTTAGATTTTAAATTTGAAAAAGAAATAGGAGGTAAAGAAATAGGATTTGTACTTATCGGCCCCATCCATTTACATAGATGAGGCATAGAAATGTATCTAAATCCCCATTTTTTTTTCAAGTAAATTGGCCATATAAAAGTTTCTTCTAATTCTACCTTTTCTATCCATGTGATGTTACCCTCAGTACATAAAGATTCCAGATACCACGCCTCCTGAAAAATTGAAAGATGATCAAAATCTCGAACTCTATTTTTATATTTTGATAAAGATTTATTCATTTACTTCTTAATAATACAATGTATTCCATCTCTAATTGGTAAAAGAAAGTTATTCGTTTTTTCATCCTCCTTTAATTTAAGATTAAAATTACGTAAGACTTCTTCTACGGATGGTCCTTGAGGAGGATGAATGGCCCACTTACTCTTTCTTTCGACTTGCTTTGAGGGGACATTACTTTCTAATACTTTACCATACCATAACACATTGTCTACCAACATAACTCCATGGGTAGATAATTTCGGTAGTAAAAGATCATAATACTGGGGGTACTCCTTTTTTGATCCATCCATAAAAATAAAGTCAATATCGTCCGATAATGTTGGGATTATTTCCAATGCATTTCCTATTCGATGATCTATATTATCTAGCTTCAGTAAATTTTTATATTTCTGAAAAATGTAAGCATATTCAGGATTGGACTCTATGGAAATTAATTGAGCTTTATCCTGAAGTGCAAGAGCCATGCAAAAAGCGGAATAACCAGTAAAAGTCCCGATTTCCAAAACCTTTGTTGGTTTTAGTAATTGTATCATAAAATGTAGGAATTGACCTTGGATTTTGCTAGAAATCATTTGTGGAGCCAACGTTTTGAGGTAGGTCTCCCTCTCCAATTCATCCAATAACTCATTCTTAAATGAACTATTCGCCACACAGTATTCTATAATTCTTTCTTCAATAAAATTCACTTGAATTTCTTTTTAATGATTGGAAAAGTAAAAACGACAAATAATATAAGTGTGACACCAATATAAAATTCATTATTTAATTCGTCCTTATCATTGAGAATAAGAAAAGCTAAAATTATCCCATAAACAGGCTCTAAATTAATAATCAAACTTGTTTCGAAAGCAGATAAATATTGCATTGCTTTCAAGGTCAATACAAAAGCTAGTGTAGTGCAACCAATCGCCAAAAAAATCAGGTAAAGCCAATCTGTCCCTATTGGCAAAAACGGTGTAACCCATACTTTGGGTAAAAAAGGCAAGCACAGTGAAATAAATAACCAACTACTAGACAACTCAATAAGAGTTATCTGCTTTGCTTCTATGGTATTGACTATCGTTTTATTGAATATACCAAACAAAGCCGCCAAAAAAGCTGAAATTAGGCCTAAGAACACCCCTAATAGCTGATATGTTTCTAGGTTCTTTACGATAAATATCATTCCTGGAATCACGAGCAAACCATACAAGACTTCTATCTTATTCACCTTCTTTTTTATGATAAGTGGCTCTAATAAAGACGTAAAAAAAGAAGCCGTTGCCATACAAATCAGGGTAATGGAAGCATTTGACGCCTTTATAGAACCAAAAAAGGTTATCCAATGAAGGGCTATAAGACAGCCAATAAAACTCAAGAAAAGTAGATGCCTTTTCGGGATTTGGAGGATTTGCTTTAATTTATTTATTATAAGAAGTAGGGAAATACTAGTAATCAAGACCCTCCACCAAACCAGCGAGACGGCCGGTATCCTAATTATATCACCAAGAATTGCCGTTAAACCAAATAATAAAACTGCAATATGGATCTCTATGTATGGCTTTAGGTGCATTATTTTACGGCAATCTGTGTAAAATTTTTTACAAATGAATCATTCGGACTCAAAAAAAAAATCAATACCCACATTTTTGTTTTAATTATTCTAAATTTGAAGCTTAATTCAATAACAGATGCACCCAAACAAAGGAGATATTGCTCCAGAATTTACACTTTTCGATTCAGACAAGAATTCTGTCAGTCTAAAGGACTATTCTAATCAGAATGTTTTAGTCTTATTTTTCCCACTAGCATTTACAGGCGTATGTACAGATGAGCTTTGCTCGATCAGAGATGACAAAGCTAAGTACGACTCAGTCAATGCCCAAGTTGTGGCAATTTCTGTCGATTCTTTGTTTACTCTAGAGAAATTTAAGAAAGAACAAAATTATAACTTTCCATTGTTATCTGACTTTAATAAAGAGGTTAGTCGGTCTTATGGAGCTTTATATGATGACTTCGTACTAGGAATGAAGGGTGTTTCTAAAAGATCTGCTTTTATTGTTGATAAAAAAGGAGTGATCCAGTATTCCGAAGTATTGGAAAACGCAGGAGATCTACCTAACTTTGAAGAAATAAATAAGGTCCTTGAAAATCTTAATAAATAAATTGTAATTGATGAATATATTTAACACCCACGGTAAGGAGAGTTTTGATGAACAAGTAGACGTTTTAGAGGGCAATTCTAATACGGATATCTCCCACCTAATTGTATATAATGATGATTTCAACACCTTTGATTGGGTTATACAATCATTGATGGAAATCTGTAATCATACTTTTGAGCAGTCAGAGCAACTTTCTATTTTGGTTCACTTCAAAGGAAAGGCTACTGTTAAGACTGGAAATTTCAACAAACTTAAGCCAATGAAGGAAGCCCTAGTAGAAAGAGGTCTTTCCGCAGTTTTAGAATGTATACATTCTAAATAATTGAATCGTAATTGACCCGCAAATCATTGGTTGTATAATCTTCCAAATAATAACTACTATTTCCCCCATCCTCTTCTTGCCGAGGAAGATGGTTTATTGACATTTACCGTGTCTATCGACCCACAAATGGTCTTGAATGCATACAATTTTGGTATTTTCCCGTGGTATAGTGATTATCCCGTTGTTTGGTATTTCACAAATCCAAGATGTGTACTTTATCCTAAGGACTTAAAAATCCATAAGAGTATGCGTTCTTATCTTAACCAAGAGAAATACAAGTGCACCTTTAATACTGCATTTCCTCGTGTAATAGAAGAATGCAAAAGAGTAAAGAGGCCCGGTCAGGAAGGTACTTGGTTGACACCTGAACTCATTGAATGCTTCAAAGAATTACATATAAGAGGATATGCGCATTCCGTGGAAGTTTGGGACCAAGATGAGCTTGTAGGAGGCGTTTATGGGATAAAGATTGGTCATATCTTCTTTGGTGAATCCATGTTCCATAAAAAGGCAAATGCCTCAAAATTCGGATTCATCCACCTCGTAAGAAAACTAGAAAGTGAAGGTGTTTGCTTGATAGATTGTCAACAACAAACCAATCACCTTATGAGCTTTGGTGCCATCATGATTTCTAAAAACAAATTTTGGAATCACCTACGAACAAATTGGCTTGTAGCACTCTCAGACAAATAGAGGCTTGATTCTTTAGAATTCATAAATTATACCTCATATTTGCCATCAATATATGATAGAATTTGAAAAACATACGCTAGAAAATGGATTAATAGTACTACTTCATGAAGATCACAGTACACCTATGGTTTCAGTAAATGTCATGTATGACGTAGGTTCTAGAGATGAAAATCCCGATAAAACTGGTTTAGCACATTTATTTGAACATTTAATGTTTAGCGGATCGATAAATATTCCTGACTTCGACATCCCGATTCAGAATGCCGGAGGAGAAAATAAT
>Ga0209828_1000105_pt1 | contig 68870 bp, 56 predicted proteins | sample MaitaG_FD_187429 | JGI IMG/M metagenome (GOLD analysis project Ga0209828, IMG submission 187429) | Marine algal microbial communities from Maine, USA - Maine_Asex2 metaG (SPAdes) (version 2) | ecosystem: Host-associated > Algae > Red algae > Unclassified | place: Maine, USA | collected 2015-01-05
ATAATTCCGTTAACATTCAGCACCTTTGCTATTTCTTCTGTTGTTTTTCTCGCTTGTACATAAATAATCCCAGACTGACCTGGCATCTTTTTTATGTATTGCACTATTTCTTTAAAGGTTTGCTCTTTGTTCTTTTTGGGCCGCATTTCATAATGCAGATTATCCCTATTAAATGAAGTCACAAAAATATTTGCATCATCCATTTCCAAGTTCTTTACTATATCCGACTGGACTTTAGGAGTTGCAGTGGCTGTAAGTGCGATAATTGGAATCTCAGGATTGATCATGCTGATCATCTCTCTTATCCTTCTATATTCTGGTCTAAAATCATGTCCCCATTCTGAGATACAATGCGCCTCATCTACCGCTACAAAGGAAATATTTTGCTCTTTGAAAAACGCGAGATTTTCTTCCTTAGTTAATGTTTCAGGTGCTACGAATACTATTTTGCACACGCCATCAGCAATCGACTTTTTAACATGCTTTATTTGCCCTTTATTTAAAGAGGAGTTTAAGAAATGTGTTATGTCATCGTTAGATGAATGACTACGCATAGAATCCACTTGATTTTTCATAAGTGCAATCAACGGAGATATTACAATAGCTGTTCCAGGCATTAATAATGCTGGAAACTGATAGCACATAGATTTACCACCTCCAGTGGGCATGATTACAAATGTATTTCTACCCTGTAATACGCTTTGAATTACTTTTTCTTGTTCTTCTTTAAATCCGTTAAAGCCAAACTTCTCCTTCAGCTTCTCGTGAAGGACTTCAGATGTAATTGTCATAAGTTTTCTAGGTTCTGTCGTAATTTCATTCGTCTATTCAAAATCAAAAAATTAGGGTGTTTTGTTAGAATAGGTTACTTTTTTTCAAAAGCCATCGAAAATACAAAATATTCAACTGGAATACTATTAGAAAACGTCCATAGACAAGTATTTATTACTATTTAATAGACAAATGATTTGAAACGGGTGATTAATGTACAATACATTGATAATCAATAATTTATACTAATCCTTTTCGATAAAAACTTCTGTAAATCGAGGTTCAAAGCTGTGTGCATCCGCCATTCCCATATATTCACCCCATCCACGCGGATAAGATTCTGAACCGAGTAGACTACCTTCTGGTATATACGGATATAATTTATAGTAAGATTTGGAGATGTGCTGGTCAATTCTCTGATAAATATGCATTCTATTAATACTATCTGAGTGCTTTATCCCAGAAGCTGCCATTAGTTCCACAAAGGCCTTCACAGTCTCTTTATGATAATTTGCAACTCTATGTTTTTTATCTGTGACATCTATACCGTTGTAAAGTGTTGGGTTTTGCGAAGCTACTCCTGTTGGGCAGGTATTTCTGTTACATTCCAATGCCTGTATACAACCAACTGCCATCATCATTGCGCGCGCAGAGCTGCAAACATCCGCTCCTAATGCTATTGCTCTAAAAATATCAAATCCAGATACTACCTTTCCTGTTGCATTTATGATGATTTCTTTTTTCAAATCAAATCCCACCAACGCGTTATACACAAAAGATAACCCTTCTTTGAATGGTGTTCCTACTGAGTTACAAAACTCTACAGGCGCAGCTCCAGTTCCTCCTTCTCCCCCATCAATTGAAATAAAGTCAGGGTATATTTTTGTCTCCACCATAGCTTTGCAAATTGCGAGAAATTCACTCCTATGTCCAAGACATAACTTAAAACCAATCGGCTTACCTCCCGATAATTCTCTACACTGCTGCACAAAATTCAATAGACCTTTGGGTGTACTAAATGCCTTGTGAAAAGGCGGCGAATTTACATCCTTGTAAGGTTCTATATTTCTGATCTTAGCTATCTCAGGAGTTGCTTTCTTTGCAGGCAAAATACCTCCATGCCCTGGCTTTGCTCCCTGAGACAGTTTAATCTCAATCATTTTTACATTATCCTTTGTTGTTCTTTCGCGGAATAAATCTGGATCAAAATTTCCATCATTTGTTCGACATCCAAAATATCCAGTTCCAATTTGGTAGATAAGATCTCCATTAAACTCATCATGGTACGGAGAGATTCCTCCTTCTCCAGTGTTATGAGCAAATCCTCCTATCGATGCCCCTCCATTCATGGCCTTAATGGCTGTTTTACTTAACGAGCCAAAACTCATGGCAGAAATATTCAAGACACTGGAGCTATATGGATGCTTACAATCTTTCCCTCCTATCATAACACGTGGGCTCATGTCCATGTCATGCGCATCCACTGGAACAATACTATGATTCATCCACTCGTAGCCCTCATGATAGACATTCTCTTGAGTACCAAAAGGCTCAGTATCTGTGACTGACTTAGCACGTTGATAAACGATATTTCTTTTAATTCTAGAAAAGGGTCTTCCATCTGTATCAGGCTCTACAAAATATTGATAAATTTTAGGACGCAACCATTCCGCAACGAAGCGACTTCTGCCGACTAAAGGAAAATTATGAACAATTGCACTTTTCCTTTGAAATGCATCATACAAGCCCAGGAGTAGAAAAGGAGCTAAACCTCCGAGAACCCACCAAAACTTAGTGGACACAAGAATGGATAAAATACTAAGTCCTACTACAGCTAAAGCGGTAAATATTAGAAACGATCTTCTCATGGTACTAATATAATAAATGCATATAAGACATGATGGACTGGATGATAGTTCATATGCCATAAAAGCAATTTTTGGAGTTCAATTTAGCCAATTCTATCTGCGTGATTAATTTAGTTTGAAATATGAACTAAACCATCATGATTCTGTATCTTAAGGTAATAAGTTTCTGCCTATGCTCAAGCCAATTCCTAACGTCACTTTATTAAAAACATTTCTGAATGCTCGGAATCTATTTAACAATCCAATAGGTGTAATCGATGCGTACTTTGAAAAATTTAAGACCGATTCCTTTAGAACTCCAATGGGGCCAAAAGACATTGTGTTGTTGTCAAAAAATCCAAAACTTGCAAAACATATTTTGCAGAAAAACCACAAGAATTATCACAAGTCCAAAATCCAATCAGAAATTTTAGCACGTTTTATAGGAAAGGGATTACTCACATCAAATGGTAATTATTGGTTAAAGCAACGAAGGCTCATCCAACCGGGATTTCATAAAAAGAATCTAAATTCTTTTCTGCAGATAATGCATCATGAGATACAAGCTTATATCGCAGAATTTTCGATTAGGCATCCTAAAAAAGCGCATACAGTAGATATTAGTACAGAGATGTCCAAGATTACCATGCGTGTCGTTTCTCGGGCTCTCTTTTCTTCACAGGTGGAAGAAGCCGAAATTGAATTCATTGGAAAATCTGTTGACGCCTTACAAATAGCACTTTCCAAAGACATTCGATTACCCTTCTTAAGTTGGTGGCGTCAGTTGAGCGGAGAGGAAAAAAAGAATAACAAACTCGCCAAGAAACTGTACGATCTCATATGCGATAAAATCAATGAGCGCAAACGTTCTGGTCCTGTAGATGGTGATCTTTTAGACATGCTCCTACAAGTACGCTATGAAGAATCAGGAGAAGGTATGTCGGAGCAACAACTTGTTGACGAGATTTTAGTGCTCTATGCCGCGGGCTACGAAACAACTGCAAATTCACTTGCATGGACCTTGTATTTATTAGCCAAAAATCCGGAGCATTTGCAACGTCTTTCCAAAGAAGTAGATTCCGTAAATCTCACTGGAGAACTAAAAATGGAAACTATATTTCAATTGCCATTCACTACCAAAGTTACATCTGAGTCTTTACGTCTTTTCCCTCCAGTATGGATAATTGATAGACTAGCTCTTGAAGAAGACGAGATTGATGGTATTAAGATTAGGAAAGGAGAAATGATCAACATATACATTTTAGGTATCCATCGTTCAGAAAAGTACTGGAAAGATCCACACCGTTTTGATCCTGAAAGATTTGAAGGCGAAAAACATATTAAGACCGACTTCACCTATCTTCCTTTTGGAGGTGGACCGCGTCTTTGTATTGGGTATCAATTTGCCAAATTGGAGCTAAGCTTGGTGCTGCATTATATTCTCAAGCACTATAAAATATCACTCCCAAAGAATCAAGTTATCACAATGAAGCCTATGGTTGCTTTAAAACCTAATATTCCTATAAAAATGATCCTGACAAAACGTAATTGATCAAACTTAGTCTAAATAACATATTACGATTAATTGTAATATATTTGTACCATGATTTGGAAGGGCTTAATTAAAGGATTTGCTGATTATCTCAGACTAGAACGGTCGCTTTCTGCTAACTCTATTGAAGCATATACAAATGACATCTTGAAACTGCATCAGTTCATTTTGCTCAAGCAACTAGATATCAATCCGGAGGAAGTTAGCTATGATCTTTTACAGGACTTTGTCCTTTACATTAATCAACTCGGATTAAATGATCGTTCACAGGCTAGGATTATTTCCGGCATAAAAGCGTTCTACAAATTTCTTTTAATGGAGGACATGATAAAAGATAGCCCAGCTTCTATGTTAGAGGGTCCGAAATTATCAAGAAAGATTCCGGATGTATTATCCATAGACGAAATGCAAGAAGTTCTGCATGCCATAGACATGTCACTTCCACATGCGCAGAGAAATAGAGCGATAATGGAGACGTTATATGCATGTGGATTACGTGTGAGTGAATTAATAAATCTAAAACTTTCAAACTTTTTCTATGAGCAAGCTTTTATAAAAGTTATAGGCAAGAATGACAAGGAGCGTATTATACCTATTGCGGATGAAGCCATAAAACATATTTTACTTTACATAGAATCTGAAAGACGCCACATTAAGGTTCAAAAAGGCTTTGAGGACTATATCTTTCTCAATAGAAGAGGTAAATCCCTAACACGAGTTATGATCTTTACTCTTGTCAAAAAATTTGTTCAAGCTGCTGGTATAAATAAAACGGTAAGCCCACACACTTTTAGGCATTCTTTTGCGACACATTTAGTAGAAGGCGGCGCAGATTTACGAGCGGTGCAAGAAATGTTGGGTCATGAATCTATAACGACTACCGAGATATACACACATCTTGATAAAACATTCCTAAAGGAAACCATTATGTTGTACCATCCAAGCAATAAATAAATCGATACATTGTTTTAGCAAGATTTGTAAGGAACACATTCCCTATTCCCTTAGCGTTATATGACTTAACGTCCCATTTTACTTAAATCCTTGCATTTAAGCTTCTATATAAATAGAGAGAATATATTTCTTAATTTTAGGTCCTAAATACTCTGCTTTAGAAATTTACATGACAGCAATATATCGATCCATTCTATTCTTAGGTTTTGTGACATTGCTAATTGCAGCATGTGCCAAGCCAGTCAATCCATCCGGAGGGCCAAAGGATAAACAGGCACCAAAACTTGACACTTTAAATTCAGACTCCAATTTTAAATCGAATTTCAGTGGTAGAAAAATCAATTTAGTTTTTGATGAGTACATTACTATCTCTAACACAAGTAAAGAAGTTGTCATTTCACCTCCAACCCTCTATTTCCCCAAGTTTAACCAGAGAGGTGAAAAACTAAGTATAGAGTTTGATGAACGGGAAGTTTTAAAGGAAGATGCCACCTACCAAATTAACTTTGGCAATGCAATTAAAGATTTAAATGAAAATAATAAGCTCGAGAATTTCTCTTATGTGTTCTCTACAGGTGATAAGATAGATTCATTAAGTGTCAAAGGGAGAGTCATTGATGACCTTACAGGTGCACCTGAAAAGGATATGCTCGTCATGCTTTACGACCAAATAGAGGATTCAATTGTGTACAAGGAAAGACCACTTTACTTTGCAAGAACAGATGATGCAGGTAAATTTGAAATCAACAATTTACGTGCGGATACTTTTAAAGTTTTTGGTTTACAGGATGTTAATGTGAATTATTACTATGATAATGCGATAGAAAAAATTGCTTATTTGGACTCTACTATTACTCTGCCTTTAAAAGATTCAACAGAAATAATACTGTATGCATTTACAGAACAGTCTGATCCATATATTATAGGAATTGACGCAAAGATTCCTGGATTGATAAAAGCTGTTATTAATGTTCCAGATGATAATATTGATTTTACGTTATCCAATACAGATTTAAAAACGAATACCTATTTGTGGAATGATAGTTTGTACATATACTACACACCAGTTCCAGATTCATCTTTTTATTTAATTACTCCCTTAGATAGCTTTAAAGTAGCTCCGAGAAAGGCAAAACCTCGGAAGTTAAACTTTCGCTCATCTGCACCAAAAATGTCAGCATCTCACTATCCGAATTCAAACATGCTACTTTCTTTTAGTGAACCCCTTAGTAGTTTTATGGATACATTAATTGCAATAAAAGACACAGTAAACTCTTTTCCAGTTGATTACTCTCTAATAAAGGGTAAACTAAACTTGAAATACGATTTGAAAGATTCCAGTGTGTATTCTTTAGAATTACTACCAGGTGCTATCTCCAATAGCCTCTTGACTCTAGAAGATAGCTTAAGCTATAGACTAAATGTAGCTAAGGCAGAGGATTTTGGAAATATCATAATAGACGGAATAAAACTTGTATCTACATACAACTATATATTTAAGCTAGAAAGAAGTAATTCAACGATTGCGGAAAAGCAAATACAGAATTTGGAATCTACTATAATCACATTTGAACATCTGCCAGCAGGAGATTATACCCTTACTGTGATCGAAGACAGAAATGGAAACGGTAGGTGGGATCCTGGGAATTATGGCACGAAAACGAAAAGTGAAAATATTAGCACCACAATTTTAGATAAATTGAGGCAGTCCTGGGATTTGAATATTGAGTTTGATGGAAGTACCTTTACAGATAAAAATTAAACAATGCTATTAAAGGCAGAACATTTAGTGAAAAAGTATGGCGCGCGAACAGTCGTAAATGATGTGAGTCTGCAAATAGAGCAAGGCGAAATCGTAGGGCTATTAGGACCCAATGGAGCTGGAAAAACTACGACATTTTATATGGTAGTAGGTTTTGTCAAGCCAAATGAGGGTTCTGTATTTCTTGACACTAAGAATATAACCAAAGATGCTATGTACAGAAGAGCGAGACAAGGCATTGGTTATTTGCCCCAAGAGCCTTCTGTTTTTAGAAAATTGAGTGTGGAAGACAACATAGACTCTATACTCGAGATGACGCCTCTTAACAAAACGGAACGCAAAGCAAAGTTGGAGGAATTATTGGATGAATTCGGACTAGAAACTGTGCGTAAAAATACAGGAGATTCTCTTTCTGGTGGCGAACGAAGAAGAACAGAAATTGCTCGAGCACTCGCATCTAATCCAAGCTTTATCTTATTGGACGAACCCTTTGCGGGGATCGATCCTATTGCAGTAGAAGATATTCAAGCAATTGTTTCGAAATTGAAAGAAAAAAATATAGGAATTCTCATTACCGATCACAATGTACAGGAAACGTTATCCATAACGGATCGTGCATATTTGATGTTTGAAGGTAAAATTTTACGCTCTGGAACTGCGGAACAATTAGCGGAAGATGAAATTGTAAGAAAAATATACTTGGGTAAAAACTTTGAACTTAAGAAAAAACACCCGCCCACTACAGTTGAGGAACAAAATACAGAGTCCGAATGAAGGGTTGCTTAATAATAATTTGTTGTTTCTTCTTTGCACATTGTGGTGAATTTGAAGTCTTAGACTACAATAAACAAGTACGCAAGAGTGCAGATTCCTTATATAGAATCAAACGGCCTCTTTATCAAAAAATGGCGGACTCGATTTGTGTTTCTAAAATTGAAGCCTTTAGGCAAATAGCTATTGATTCATTAAAGATTGATCGACTAGAAGAAATTAAAAGATTAGTAGAAGACCAATGAAAGCAGGTTATATCATATTACTCGTAAGTATCCTTGCCGCATGTCAAAAAGAACAAGTTGTAAAGCTAAATCTTGAAGAGGTGATGGCTGAAAAGAAGAAAACATTTCTTCTTAAGGAAGAAAAAGAATGTAAAGAAAAAGCATTCGACGAAGCGAGATATTATGTCGACTCACTAGCAAATAAGTGGGTCCAAGATGATTTAATTGATACTATCAAATTCCCCACCAAACCAGTGCGGCCTGAAAGACCAGATGACATCCTTGAGAAACATTAGGATAAATACATTTCAGTGTAACATATGTATAATATTGTTCGTTTAAAGAAAACTAACTCCATCGACTAAATTCATGCAACAACGATTAACCATCTTTATATTTCTATTCTTTTATTGCTCTGTTGCATATGCGCAATTACATGGAACAATAACAGATGAGCTTTCTAACCCTCTGCCATTTGCGAGTATTTACATTGATGGGAGCTCCAATGGCACAAGTAGTAATACAGAAGGAAAATACAGCTTTAATCTAGCGCCAGGCAAACACATGGTTGTATTCCAATATGTCGGATTTGAATCTCAATCCATAGAAATAGAATTGGGTGATGGTCCAATGATTAAAGACATTGTATTATTACCATCACAAGTAACGCTAACCGAAATTGTAATTGCAGCAGATGCTGAAGACCCAGCCTATCCCATCATTCGAAAAGCCATAAGTAAAAGAGATTTTTACAGAAGAAAAATAAAAACCTTTCAAGCAAAAATATACATCAAAGGACTCATAGGTGCTGACTATATCCCAGAAAGTTTTTTAGGCCAAGATCTTGGCACCTTAGAAGGCATATTGGACTCAACACGACAGGGAATACTCTATTTCTCTGAATCAGAATCGGACATCTATTTTAAAGCACCGAATGAATATAGAGAAGTTATGCTCGCCTCTAAAGTTTCTGGCGAATCAAATGGAATCAGCTTTAATAATTTTACAGACTCCCATTTCAACTTCTATGAAGAACATATAGATTTTAATCGTGACTTTCTTTCTCCAATTGCAGATAGGGCTCTCTCCTACTATACGTACAAACTCGTAGGCACTACTATAGATAATGGTGGCAGAATAATCAACAAAATTGAAGTCATCCCTAAATCGAATAACGATCCTGTGTTTTTTGGACACATCTATATAACGGATGAACTTTGGAATATTCAAAGTGTAGATCTTGCTCTCGAAGGTCGTGCGGCAAAAGATAATCTTATAGATACGCTCAATATTAAACAGCTTTTTGTTCCCTTGGGTACTGAAGATAATTGGGTGATGTTTTCTCAGATTTTAGACATGACGATGGGAATATTTTCTGTCAAACTAAATGGATCTTTTTCTTTTGTTTTCCGAAATTACGAACTCAATATCCCACTATCAGATGATACGTTTAGCAATGAGATTATCAAGATAAATGAAAACGCGAGCAATAATAATATGGCTTATTGGGAGAAAGTACGGCCAATTCCTCTGACAACAAGAGAAGTTTCTGACTACCATAAAAAAGACAGCTTAGAAATTCTGTGGAGTACTGAATCATACAGAGATTCTATAGATAAAATCGATAACAAAATCGGACCATTAAACCTATTGTTTGGTTATGAGTATTTGAAATCTTTTAAAAACGAACGGTATTATTTGAATTCGCCCTTAAGCACCCTACAATTCAGTGCCGTTGAAGGCTATAAACTTGCATTGAATCTCGGGTATAGCAAATCGGACAAAGATCGTACAAAATATTTGTACATCAATCCGCAAATATCCTATGCATTTGCAGAAAAGAGATGGCGGTCAAATATACGTATCAGCAGAAAGTCAAATAGTCTTAATCATCAACGGTTCCAAATGTCCTTTGGTAGAAAAATCCTGCAATTCAATGAGAATAATCCGATTAGTAGATTTACGAACACATTAGAGAGCTTATTTAGTAAAGAAAACTACATCAGACTGTATGAGAAAGACGTCATTGACTTTGGATATAGAAGAGATTTAAAACCTGGACTTCGCTTTACAGGAAAATTTGAACTTAGTGAACGACGTGCACTCATTCTAAATTCAAATCATAGTATTCTTGATAAAGACAATACATATGTTCCGAACAACCTCTTCCAACCCAATACAAACACAAAGACTTTTAAAGATCATTACTTTACAGAACTACAATTAAAACTAAGTTGGACACCAGATCTTAAGTACATTACTGCTGGAAAAAGACGCATCCGGTATGGGTCCAAATTTCCGACTATTTCTATAGACTATAGAAAAGCGGTACCTGTATTTGGGAGTGACGTGGACTACGATAATATTAGACTTAATATCTTAGACAGAAGTGTGAATCTGAATCTATGGGGATACTTCTCTTACAGCTTAGAAGGAGGCATGTTTTTAAATGACAAGACCAGGTATGGGATGGATTTATTTCATTTTAATGGAAACAGAAGTTATGCAACAAGCACAATAAATCACCTAGAAGGATTTAAACGATTAAGATTCTATGATCTCAGTAGTGATCAAGATTATTTTAAATACCACTTAGAGTACCACTCCGAAGGGAGAGTATTAGACAAGATTCCAGTAATTCGCAATACGAATATGCAAATGGTGTTTGGATTTGCAGGCATTCACCAAAGAAGCGAAGAAATAAAAGGAACATACTATAGAGAAGCCTCTATAGGTATTGAGGGTCTTGGATTTGGTGGTTTTTCTTTATTTAGATTAGATTATACATTGAGCTTTCCTGATCGTTTCTCAGATCATGGCTTTACATTGAGTACGTCTCAAAAATTTTAATTTAATATCCTATGAGCCTTTGTAAGTAACACGATAAATAACATCCGCAAAATCGTCCGATATCAATAGTGAGCCATCTGGCATCCATTCCATATCCACAGGTCTACCCCATACATCATCTGTTTTCTTATCTAACCAACCATCAATAAACGGTCTGTAACCAGAAGCAGCGCTCCCATCAAGATCCACAGTAGATATTTGATACCCTATTTTCTTAGACCTATTCCAAGAACCGTGTTCAGCGATAAGAATATTATCATGCATAGCTTGTGGAAACAATTTTGTGTCACAGAATTCTATTCCTAAGGGAGCGGTATGTGGTCCTAGGTTTTGAGCCGGCGCAGTAAATTCGTCACATGCTTTTTTGGACCCAAAGTCTGGATCTGCTAAATCTCCTTGATGACAATATGGATATCCAAAATGCATATTATCTTTTGGTGCATAATTTAATTCACACGCTGGAATATCATCTCCTAACATGTCACGTCCATTATCTGTGAACCAAAGTTCTCCTGTGTCAGGATGCCAATTAAACCCCACCGTATTTCTAACACCGTGTTGCACTACCTCCATCCCAGTTCCATCTGAATTAATCCGGGTAATAGAAGCATATACCTCATCTTCTTTCTCACATATATTACACGGTGCTCCTACAGGCACATACAGCTTACCATCTGGACCAAATGCTATGTATTTCCAACCATGGTGTTTATCTGTTGGGTAGCCATCAAAAACTACTATTGGTTTTCCTGGATTATCCAGCTTACTTTCTATATTCTCAAACTTGAGAATTCTATTTACCTCTGCAATGTATAAATCTCCATCTTTGAACGCCACGCCATTCGGCATATTGGCACCTGTTAGTAGAGTATACTTTTTATCTACTTTATAATCTCCATTAACATCCTGAAGTGCATACACATTACCTGCATCTCTAGTACCAACAAACAATGTACCTGACGGACTTAAATCCATCGAACGTGCGTTTGTAACATCCTCTGCGAATACATCTATTGTATATCCTTCAGGAAGATTGAGTGACTCCAATGGTAGACGATTCGTCTCCGTTTTTTCGGTGACTTTTTGTGTGGGCGCATTTACTGAATTATTACATGAGGAAGTAAAAAACAATAAGAGCAATAGATTTAGAGGAGTAATAAGTAAAGTCATGTTATATTTAAACTGATTATACTCAAAGATATGATAAAGAAATTAGTCCTCTCGCTCATTTTATGCTGTCCTCTCCTTCTTTTTGGTCAAAATTATCAAGGTTACTTTGATTTCAACTGGGATCCTGCAAATGGTAAAGTCTACTTAGAAGTTCCTGCAGATATGATTGACAAAGAATTCTTGTATGTCAATAGCTTAACTGCTGGAGTAGGATCAAACGACATTGGACTGGACAGAGGGCAGTTAGGAGATGATCGTATCGTCTATTTCAAAAAAGCTGGGAACACTCTTCTTCTCAATCAATCCAATTTAAAATATCGTGCCATTAGTGATAACCAAAAAGAAAAAGAGGCTGTTAAGGAAGCTTTCGCTAATTCCATTCTTTGGGGTTTTAAAGTTCTTAAGCAGGTCAATGGAGCTGATCTCATCGACCTTACTCCATTTCTCTTACGTGATGCACATGGAGTCGTAAACACCTTAGCTGAGAAAAAGCAAGGGACGTACAAACTGGATACTTCACGCTCTGCCATTGATATTACAAATACGTTTGCCTTTCCTAAAAACTCTGAATTCGAAAGTATCATTACATATGTCGGAAAGGCAAAAGGAGATTATATAAAATCTGTCGCTCCAAATCCTGACATAATAACCGTGCAACAACACCACTCGTTTATAGAACTTCCAGATAATAACTATACACCTAGAAAATTTCATCCTGAGTCAGGGTACATTATGACAAGCTTCTATGACTACGCAAATCCAATTGGGCAGGATATGAAAGTACGCTATATAAACAGACACCGACTGGAGAAAAAGAATCCTTCCTCGGAACTCAGTGAGGCAGTGGAACCCATTATATACTACTTAGACCCAGGCTGTCCAGAACCTGTTAAATCTGCATTACTTGATGGTGCCCAATGGTGGAATCAAGCATACACTGCAGCTGGTTATATAGACGCATTTCAAGTCAAGATACTCCCTGAAGATGCACACCCAATGGATGTACGCTATAATGTTATACAATGGGTACATAGAAGTACGAGAGGTTGGTCTTATGGCGCAAGTGTTACAGATCCTCGGACTGGAGAAATTATAAAAGGACATGTTTCGCTTGGATCTCTACGTGTCAGGCAAGACTTTATGATTGCCCAAGGAATATTGTCTAACTACGATAAGAATAATTCTGATCGCAGAATGCTAGAGCTTGCTTTAGCACGTTTACGTCAACTTTCTGCACATGAGGTTGGGCACACAATCGGTTTAACGCACAATTTTGCTGCTTCTGTAAATGACCGATCATCCGTGATGGACTATCCACATCCACTTATTGAACTTCTTAGTGACAAACAATTAAACTTGAGTAATGCCTACGATAATAAGATAGGGCTATGGGACAAACAGGCTATTAAATATGGATACGGAATTCCTTCGAAAAATGAATCTGAGGATACGTATTTAAATAAAATTTTAGAAGAAAATAAAAATCTTAATCTACTATTTATCTCAGATCGGGATGCAAGACCTAAAGGTGGATTACACCCTTCTGCGCATCTGTGGGATAACGGTAAGGAACCCATTGGTGAGTTAGAACGACTGACCGCACTGCGGAAGAATACTCTTTCTAGACTGGGCGTCAATAGCATTCCTAAAGGCACACCCTATTCTGAAATCGAAAACATCTTGGTACCTGTATACTTGATGCATAGATATCAAGTAGAAGCAGTCTCTAAACTCATTGGCGGAGTTGATTTTAACTATGCAACAAAAGGCAGCAATTTAAAGATGAAAGATGTTCCACAAAGCAAACAGAAAGAAGCGATGGATGCCCTATTAAAAACATTGGATGAAGATTTTTTACGCATCCCGCAAAGCTTACTTGATCAAATCCCTCCGCAAGCTTATGGTTATGAGAGAAACAGAGAATCATTTAAAGGAAACACGGGATCTCTCTTTGATGCAAACTCCGCAGCAGAAGCATCTGCAAATCATAGCTTAGAGTTTTTACTTGATCCAAAGCGTTTGGCTCGCATATCAGCAAAAGCAAATCTTGGTACTTATTTAACTGATATCACAAACCATGTGTTCAAAAACCAGAAAGATGGCATCCTTAACAGAACCGTAGAAAAGCTTCTTTTTATTCACTATCTAAAACTGGCTAATAATCCTAAGATCGATAAACACGTACAGGCCTCAGCCTACTTGCAAGTACATAATATTTATCTGGGTTACTCTAAGCCTACAAGTGACTTAGAAGAAACTGCACACAGAATGTTTCTTCAGAAGCACTATAGTGCAATGCTTACAAACGCAGATATTTCTAAGCTGCCGGCTTCTATCAAAATGCCACCGGGATCTCCGATTGGCTGCCATTAATTAGGAATAGCAAGTATTTACGTGCTACATAATTTTAGCAAAAAAGAAAAAATACTTCCCGAAGGCAACGCCTATGGATAGAAATGAGTATGTCATGTTAAGGAGCTTATATTTCAAATCCAAAAAAACTATGCGCTACCTAATTCTCTTACTACCACTTTTGCTGTTTAACAGTTGTAATGAAGACTTTTCAGATTGTCTAAATGATCATGTAAACGACTTCAACTACACACGCGGGTTGCAAAAGTTCAAGAATTGCAAAGTATTCCTTTAACAACAAGATTGTTTATGGTTTCAAGGTTGGAATTTGTATGGATCATGGTGGAGAAGAAATAATTGACGAGAACTGTGATCAGCTGTGTTTTTTAGGAGGCATTGGAGGGTTATCTGATTGTGATGGAATAGAATGGCAAGGCAACGCAGTCTTAGAAGAAATCATTTGAGAAAATAATTAAAATTACTAACCGTTAAAATATATCTATGAAAAATCTAATCGGAATGTTAGCTCTGTTATTTCTAATTGCATGCGCAAAGGAAGAACATATTACTACCTTACCTATAATTAAAGAAGAGCTCTGCCTATCGGAACTGAAAGTCGGACAAAGTTCTGAGTATCTTAATTATTTGACTTACTGCAATGACTTTGAGGGTGAATTTCGATATACTGGCAACAAGTTAACAATAACATTAATTGAGAAAGATGGAAAACTCTATGCTCAAGAAGATCTTTATTATGCGATCTTAGATTCTACCATAACGATAGAATATGAAGTGTATAATGAGGATAAGTTTATCGTCATCCCTGACAGATCTCTTTCTTCACTCTTCTTTTTTTATGACAATCATCGCATTGACTTAGAACCAGAATCAAGAATAGATTTAGAGCAAAATTCATGTCAAATATTCCATTCTGATATAGTTTTTGAAGGCAATGACATCGGTGTCCTAGAAACGTTTCAAATTGGAGATATTTCTAAAAACAACTTGACGGTAGTGTCGTGCGAACCGCTTGTAGATATCGAAGCATACTTAATGTACAACAAAAACGAACTGGTAGCGAGCCATACAATTGCTGGATTAAGCTTAAACCCAGAGATTTCAGGCTGGATACTACAGAAATAATTTTAAGCCATTAATTTCTTTGCTCCCAAACGAATAAAAAACAAAGCTACGACGAAAACTATTAATATGTAATGGAAAGGAATAAAGGTAATTGCGATGATATGCGTTCTATCCAAGAACCACATAACTGCAAGCAGCGCAGAGATAACCATAATAAGGCCAGCAAGTTTATCGAAACCAGGAATGTCTTCAAACCTTGTATTCTTTTTTATCAATACTAGTGTGACAATCATAGATGCGATAGGTAGCACTTGCGTAAAAAGATTTGTATCCATAATCTTAATCCTTTCGAATAAGAATAAGTAAATATTAAGTGTGACTGCAAATATTCCTGGAATACAAACAAGATAAACTAGTGTCGAATACAAATATTTCCATGGAGACATGGCGCCTTCTCCTCTTCCGAAGATCAATGCCAGAAATGCTGTCAGTGGAACTGCAAGAAAGTAAAACAATACCAGTGAAGGGCTATCTGAAAGTAACTGAAAGAATTCTCCTAGAGTCATCTGTATTGATTGATAAATTTAAAAACTAATTACTTTCTATTTGTTCTTCTAAAGGTCCATAAGTAAAGTCACAGGGTCCTCTAATAATTTCTTAACCTTCACTAAGAAGGTAACTGAGGTACTTCCATCAATCACTCTATGATCATAGGATAATGCCAAATACATCATTGGGCGAATAACCACTTCTCCACTTATTGCCATGGGTCTTTGTATAATATTATGCATTCCTAAAATTGCAGACTGGGGTTCATTTAATATCGGCGTACTCAGCATGGAACCAAAAATTCCACCGTTTGTGATTGTAAACGTCCCGCCTTTCATTTCGTCTAACGTCAGTGTCCCTCCCCTTGCTTTTCCTGCCAAAGCAGCTATGCTCTGTTCTATTTCATGGAACTTTAATGATTCTACATTTTTAACGGGTGGCACAACCAAGCCGTTAGGTGTTGAAATCGCGATAGAGATATCTACATAATCGTGATAAATAATTTCATTTCCATCTAAGCTCGCATTCACCGCAGGCATTTCCATAAGAACCGTTGCACATGCTTTAGAAAACAGAGACATAAAGCCTAGTTTGATTCCATGCTTTTCTACAAATCGTTCTTGGTATTTTTTACGCAGAGCCATAATAGCAGAAAGGTCTACCTCATTAAATGTGGTAAGCATTGCTGTATTATTCTTTGCAGAGACTAATCGCGAAGCAATTGTTCTTCGCATTCTACTCATTTTCTCTCTTCTATCATTTCTTGAAAATGCCTCAGTAGGAATAAGAGTTGGAGCTACAGGAGCTGCAGCTTTCTTAGGAGCTGGAGTTGCTTTATCAGCATCAGCTTTCGTAATCCTACCGTCTTTTCCACTTCCTTTTACAGTAGCCGGATCTACATCTTTCTCACGCATTATTTTTGCAGCAGCTGGAGATGGATGGCCAGTAGCGTAATTCGACTCTGCCTCTTTTCCAACCTTCGCTGGTTCTGCTTTAGCGGCTGGGGCTTCTTTTGGCGCTTCCGTTTTAGCAACTTCTCCTTTAACACTCGTATCAATGCGTGCAACTAAAGCTCCGATTTCCAGATCGTCACCTTCAGCAGCAACATAAATTAATTTTCCTGAAGCCTCCGCTGGGAATTCAAGAGTCGCTTTATCAGACTCAAATTCGCATATAGGCTCGTCAATATTTACAAATTCACCCTCTTCTTTTAACCATTGGGATAATGTCACTTCTGTAATAGATTCTCCTATTGTAGGAACTTTCAATTCAATTATGCTCATCGCGATACTATTTTGTATAAATATATAGCTCAAAGAAGCTAAATTAATCAATGAATACATACAAATTGATATATTTTTTAGGCATGTCTAAATATTTATTTATACTAACCTAATGACTTGCGTATTTAGGTACATAATCCTTATTAAAATCGAACTTTTTGAGATCTTACACCATTATATGATTAGAGAATGAATAGTAAGGCCAAATACCTCAATGTTGCCGAAGCAATTATCGAAATGAATCGATTCGGTAAGCAGCAAATACCCTTTGTATTTGTCATTGACTATGAAATGGATAAAATTCTAATTTCAGCTATTGAAGACCATACTGGATTTGATTTTGACATTAATGGATTTACGAATAAGCCGTTGGCATCAGATATAAAAGCACCTCTCTATTTCCATATAGATCCAGTTTCAAAATCCCAATATAGGGAGGCGTTTCTTTCTCTTCAGAAAGAACTACAATATGGCAACAGTTTCTTATCAAATCTTACCTTCCCCAGTAAAATACATACAGATCTCAGCTTGGAAGAATTATACCAAGCTTCAGAGGCTAAATACAAACTGCATCTACCAAACCATTGTGTTGTCTTTTCGCCAGAATCATTTGTTAAAATACAAGACGGTACCATATCTTCTTACCCTATGAAAGGAACTATACAAGCAAATCTGGCAAATGCAGAATCAAAAATTCTTGCAGATGTAAAAGAAAAAGCAGAACATAGTACTATCGTAGATCTTATAAGAAATGATTTGAGCAGAGTTGCAAATGAAGTTTCTGTAGACAAATTTCGGTACGTAGAAAGAATTGAGAATAATATAAATCCTCTTCTTCAAGTTAGTTCAAAGATTAGTGGTAAACTGCCTGATAATTTTGCTGAACAACTTGGGGACATTTTATTCACATTATTACCAGCTGGTAGCATTTGTGGAGCCCCTAAAAAGAAAACAGTAGAGATAATTGCACATGCTGAATTAGATAAGCGAGGATATTATACTGGAGTTTTTGGCTATTTTGATGGAGCTAATGTAGATTCTGCAGTTATGATTCGCTTTATTGAAAAAAACAATGGGCAGTTGTTCTTTAGAAGTGGAGGTGGGATAACAGCCTACAGTAATTTAGATGCAGAATATGCTGAACTTATAGATAAAATATATGTACCTCTTAGAAAGCATACGGATACTGAATGGGCGGGTGTACAATCTACCTTTCCATCAAGTCAGGTTTGAGCGAACTCAAAAAGATCTCTTTGGGATTAAGAGCCATTTGCAGCTCCGAAATGAAATAGATATTCCGAAACGCCATAGAGCGGGTCTTGTTAAGTGCAGAATCATTTATGATGAAACAATCCAAAATATTGAATTTGAACACTACCACTTAAAAAATATTCAAACACTTAAATTAGTCGACTTTTCAGATTCCTATACTTATAAATATGAAGACAGGAAATCGTTAGATCTGGCATATAGAAAGAAAGAAGAATGTGATGATGTGATTTTAATAAAAGAAGACTACGTCACCGATTCGTATTATGGCAATCTTGCATTTAAAAAAGGGGACACATGGTACACGCCAAAACATTGTCTACTTAAAGGAACCAGAAGGGAACAGCTCCTTAGACAAGACAGAATCCATATAAAGAAAATTAGAGCTTCTGAACTGGGTACTTATTCACATGTATCTCTGTTTAATGCCATGATTCCGTTTAAGCAAATTAAGCTTCAAATAAAAAACATCATTCACTAAATATTCCCAGTCATTACAACCTTGCTTGCAAAGCATTGACGGAGGATTCTATCTTAAACTAAACGTCAATTAACATGACAGGCCAATCCTGGATTACAAAATTGTGCACACGTCTATTTGTTAATGATATTTTAAACTACGAATAAAATCGTACAAAAAAATAGCAATTACGAGATCTTTCGTATATATTGCATTACGAAAATATTCGTATTAACTATGAGAAAAAAAAATAAACCCACAGAATCAGAACTGGCAGTTCTCCAAATACTTTGGGAAAAAGGCCCTTCTTCTGTACGGACCGTCAATGATAAATTGAACCAGCATCGCGAGGTTGGATACACGACAACTCTCAAAATAATGCAGATTATGGCTGAAAAAGGTCTTTGCACTCGAAACACTGAAAGTAGAACACATATTTATATTCCTGTCATTCCGGAAGATGAAGTTAAAAGTTCATTGGTAAATTCATTTGTAGACAGCTTATTCAAAGGCTCTACTGCGAAACTCGTCCTCCAAGCATTAGGTAATTCTAAAGCTACCCAAGAGGAACTAGATGAAATAAAATCTCTCATACAAAAAATCGAAAACAAGTAAATCATGGATCAACTCATTGCCTTATTTCCTGAACGTATTGCATATGCTATAAGCAACACCGTGTTACATTCGCTTTGGCAAATTACTATAATCAGCATAGGTTTTCTTGCTGTTATAAAGTTTAGAAAAAACAGTAATTCTACATTTAGATATAATACAGCTTTATTCGCTCTATTCTTGTCATTGGTGTCTACAATTGCGAGCTTTTTTTATTTCTATATTAGTTCTGCTGGCCAGTTTGATCCTATTGGAATTACTGCCATCAACACAATAGCATTCTCTGCTACATTAACAGATAATGGCTCGTTCTCCATAGAATCATTTTTAATGAAATACCAATCTAGTATAGCGGCACTTTGGTTATCAGGAACTGTTCTCCTTCTAGTAAAATTTATTACTGGTATTTTGAATATAACAAATCTTAGAAACTCTGCTATTCCGAACTCAGACAAACGACTAAACTATTTAGCAAATACGATTTCATCCAAACTTAAAATAAATAGATTTGTTGAAATAAAGGAATCTGCCCTCATAAGTACACCAATGGTTATCGGACATATCAAGCCGATTATCTTATTTCCTATAGCAGTAAGCACGCAGCTAACAATGAATGAAATAGAATCAATTCTAACACATGAATTGGCACACATTCTACGTAATGACTTTGTAATGAATCTTTTGCAATCACTTACGGAAGTACTACTCTATTTCCATCCATGTATATGGTGGCTAAGTTCAATTATCAGGGAAGAAAGAGAGAATTGCTGCGATGATATCGCATTAAACCTTGTCGAAGACAATCTCACGTATGCTAAATCCTTAGTGAAGCTACAGGAGTTACAATTACATATTGTTCCGCAATTCGCTCTTGCATTTTCAGGATCTAAACATCAATTAAAAAATAGAATTATGCGTATACTCAATCAAACTAACCCAAGCAATTTCTTAAGAGAAAAACTTGTTGCAATTGCCCTCTTATTTACATTTGTTCTCGCTTTTGCAAATAATTCTAATACTGAATTATTAAGTATTGATGAAGATGCAAATTGTGAATTAGAGGATGTGCTCGCTCAAGAAGAGTTTGCCAATTATAATTACTCTATCGTATTGGAAGATGATACCATTCCAGAAAAGAATGCGCTTATCATCAAGAAGAAAAACAAATCTGAGAGAATTGATGTAAAGATGGAGGACGGTGTAATTACAGAACTCCGTGTAGACGGCGAAGTCATCCCGAAGGATAGATATGATGAATTTTCAGACAGAATTGAAATAGATAAAACCAGCGGTATTCGCGTAACTCAAAGCCTATTTGACATTGATGATGAAAACCCTCATTCCAAAAGATCTATTATTATCTCTGATGGTGATAAACTAATTGAATTTGATAAGTCAATGGACATAGATTCCTTCCTTAATATAAATGAAAAAAACATGGAAGAAGCATTAGCAAAAGCATTAGATCTTGGAGAGTCTTTTGGAAATATACATATGTTCAGTACAGATTCCTCTATGCACATAGGGACACAGCGTTTTGAAGATGCGTTTGCTCAGATACATAAGCTTGATGACTTTCAACTACCAGAACACATGGAGCACTTCAATTTTAAAGAGTTATTGGAGGGGAAATTTCCTTTAAGCAATGAGAGAAACAGTTTTAGACATTTTAATTTTGAAAGCCCAAATGGTTTACCACCCAATGGATATGACCACCTACCTTTGTCAAGTAGTAGTAATAATTTAAAATCCAAAATCACACGCGAACTTGCAAACGATGACTTCCTTATGACTGGGAAGAACAAGATCGAACTCTCGGGCAAGCAAATGAAAATTAATGGCGAAAAGCAACCGCGTAACATTTGGAATAAATACAAAAGAGTATATGAAAAGTACCTTGGTGCTGAGTTAAATAAAGACAGCAAAATTGTTTTTGAAATAGATTTCGACTATAAGGAACATCGTTTTTTTAAATCCATTTAGAGAGAATGAAACTACTCGCAATATTTCTTGTAAGCAGTTGTTTACTTTGTGTTACAGCGAAAACACAAAGTAAACAACTTATTAAAATTGAAACCAATAAAATACTTTGCCTATTCAGTTTTCTTGAAGCAGCTGCGCAGGAAAGGTCCTCTTCTCCTACTATGTATAAAATTATCCAAGATAGTCTAGGAGGTAATCAAGAATTCAATACAATTGTACAAGAATATTCTTCGATAAAAAAGCAATATCATATGAAGCGCGAAGAATTTCCTGAATCAAGAGATACCTACACGGGATCTAAAGATTTCTTATGGATCGCAAGCGCGAATGCTGAAAGCATTGATGATTTCAGTGAACGTATTATAGGGTTTTTACCTCATAATTCCCATCAAGCTCTCATTACCTGTCTGAAGGAAGTAGAGCCTTATTATGATAAATTGATATGGGATAGAGAAACAGAAAATATACGTACAATTGAAAATAAATTGGATGTTTACAGAAAACAGATCGCAACATTATTCCTTAAGATTAGTTCGTTTTATGGAACGGAGTGGAAGTTAGATATTCCTTTTAAAATAATGCTATATCCAATTCCTGCTCAAAAGGGTATTACAAGAGCAATTCCTAAGGGCAATAATTTGATTTGTTCATTTCTATCTCATGATGAAGAGTCGTATAAACATATTCTAGGTATTGCTATTCATGAAATGTGCCATATTCTGTATGATGCACAACCCATAGCACTTCAGCAAAATTTAGAACAATGGTTTGCAGAAAATCCCTCAGAATATAGTTCACTTGCATATTCCTATTTGAATGAAGGCTTAGCAACTGTATTAGGCAATGGTTGGGCATATCAAAAAATCCATCAAGAATTAGACACCACAGACTGGTATTCAAATAAATATATTGATGGATTTGCACGTGCCATGTTTAAAGAAACTAAGGACTACCTCGAAGAAGGGAAAACTATTGATAAAAAATTTGTGGACAAGGCAATTATATCGTTTGAAAATAAATTCCCTCAAGCAAATATTGACATTAATATTTTAGTAACATCAATAGAAGTTTTTGCTGATTTCGAAGATGAACAAAGCAGAAATAGCTTTAGGGAACTATTATTTAAAAAATTTAATAGTATCAGATCCTTAAGTATCTCCTCACCATTAAATGATCCAGAAAGTTTAAGTAGGCTTAAGAACGAGAAAACGAAGTTGATAATAGTAGACAATAATCATAGACAAAATCTAGATTATTTGCACACACATAATCAATCGGTGCCAGATAAATTAGATATTAATTCTGAATGGATTTACAGCTTTCGCGATCAAAAAAATTATGCGATTTTTATAATTATAAACCTTCAGTCATCAACGAATCTCGGCATGGGCCTTGAAAAATTAGCTGAACAAAAGCATCTAAACTTTGAAGTGCTTCAAGAATTTTAATCCTTGTCTTCAATTTACTGCATTTCCAACTAATACTATTCCATCTTATTTTTTTAAAAGAAACCGAAAGTAATCCAAGACAAAAAAAAAGGAGGCTGTCTAGTTAACTAAACAGCCTCCTTACATATAAAGCTTTCGCTTGGTTTTATTGGAAGTTATCTTTTGACTATTCGCATTGTCGTTTGCTCATTTTCTGAAAATAAATTAATAAAGTAAATTCCTTCTATTAAATCTGACATATCTATTTGGTATTGAGACACCTTCCCACTTTTCAACAATTCACCTGTTGCATTATACACTTGATAATTATCATAGGCAGATTCAATATTTAACACATTATTGAATGGATTAGGGTATACATTTGATCTGTCTGGATCAGTAGAAAACTCTACCGTTCTAATTTCAGAATACATACTTCTGCCATTGATATCAATTTGCTTTATTCTGTATAAGTTTTGACCTGATGAAGGCGTGCGGTGAGAAAAATTATAATCAATTTCCTCATACGTACTCCCTGCACCCGAAACCTGACCTACTGATGCGTATAATTTACCATCAGAAGAATGTTCGATTTCAAATCTATCATTATTGATTTCAGTAGCTGTTGTCCAATCTAAATCTATGTTAGTTCCATTTTTTTGCGCCGTAAATTTGATAAAATCTACAGGTAATGCTACAGGAGCAAAACCAAAGTCAGCCGTAATATGGTCTTCACCTGGATCTAGTGCTACATCAATAGTTGCATCATCGGAACCGTCTTCATCATATGTTTGGAAGTAAGCCGCCAGTGCTCCTGTTCCTACGAAATTTGAAGCAGCAAGCTCTACTGTATAATCTCCTGGAGGTAAATTATCAAACATATATTCACCGTTAGCATCTGTAGTTGCTGTTATCGCATTACCAGCAGCATCAAGAACAGGATTGCCCATGTCATCTAGTAGCTCTACTACGACACCTGCTATTCCTGCTTCACCAGGACTCATGGTTCCATCTGCATCTAAATCTTCCCAAATTTGATTACTAATGCTTCCATTCCCTTGGTAACCGAAATCTTCAACATCTATATCTTCACCTGGACCTAGAGTAACATCAGTTGTACTATCAAATGTTCCATCTGGATCTCCTGTGTTATCATATCCTGCTGGTGGAGTTACTGTAACTGTATAATCTCCCGGAGGTAAATCTATAAAGTCATAATTTCCATTGGCATCTGTAATTGCTGTTGCTACTACATTACCCATATCATCATAGAGTGTAACTGTAACTCCTGCTATACCAGCTTCACCTGGATCTTCTACACCATCTCCGTTTGTGTCTTCCCATATTGTATCTCCAATGCTTCCATTCCCTTGGTAACCGAAATCTTCAACATCTATATCTTCACCTGGACCTAGAGTAACATCAGTTGTACTATCAAACGTACCATCTGGATCTCCTGTGTTATCGTATCCTGCCGGTGGAGTTACTGTAACTGTATAATCTCCCGGAGGTAAATCTATAAAGTCATAATTTCCATTAGCATCTGTAATTGCTGTTGCTACTACATTACCCATATCATCATAGAGTGTAACTGTAACTCCTGCTATACCAGCTTCACCTGGGTCTTCTACACCATCTCCGTTTGTGTCTTCCCATATTGTATCTCCAATGCTTCCATTCCCTTGGTAACCGAAATCTTCAACATCTATATCTTCACCTGGACCTAGAGTAACATCAGTTGTACTATCAAACGTACCATCTGGATCTCCTGTGTTATCATATCCTGCCGGTGGAGTTACTGTAACTGTATAATCTCCCGGAGGTAAATCTATAAAGTCATAATTTCCATTGGCATCTGTAATTGCTGTTGCTACTACATTACCCATATCATCATAGAGAGTAACTGTAACTCCTGCTATACCAGCTTCACCTGGATCTTGGATGCCATCTCCGTTTGTATCTTCCCATATTGTATCTCCGATGCTTCCATTCCCTTGATAACCGAAATCTTCAACATTATTATCTTCACCTGGACCTAGAGTAACATCAGTTGTATTATCAAATGTTCCATCTGGATCTCCTGTATTATCATATCCTGCCGGTGGAGTTACTGTGACTGTATAATCTCCTGGAGGTAAATTTAAAAAGTCATAATTTCCATTGGCATCTGTAATTGCTGTTGCTACTACATTACCCATATCATCATAGAGAGTAACTGTAACTCCTGCTATACCAGTTTCACCTGGATCTTGGATGCCATCTCCGTTTGTATCTTCCCATATTGTATCTCCAATGCTCGCTGTCCCTTGAAAACCAAAGTCAGCTGTAATATGATCTTCATTAGAATCTAACATCACATCAATCTCACCATCTCCTGCTCCATCTTCATCAAAAGTCTGTGCATAACCATCTAATGGACCTCCCGCAAGATAATTTGAAGGATCAATCTGTACTGTATAATCTCCCGCAGGAAGATTATCGAATATATATTCACCATTCGCATCAGTTGTTGCTGTAATTGGATTTCCTGACGGATCTAGAACTGGATTACCCATATCATCAAGCAAATTCAAAACGATTCCTGCGATTCCATCTTCACCTGGATCTTGAACACCGTCACCATTCGTATCCTCCCAAATGTAATTACTTATACTAGCACCAAAAGGGGTTGAATCTTCGCAAGACATTCCTTCTACATCAGTACCATTTACGTTTATAATTGGATCACCAATTACTGCACCTGTAGCTTGATCTACTAGATACAAAGCGCCAGTTCCAGTATTTGCATAAAGATTACAATTTGCATCAAATGTTATGCTTTCAACATCTGGAATTCCAAATGATCCTATTTCTGTAGCAACTCCTGATGCAGGATCTATTGTTGCCAAAACAAATCCTGTCGCAGTTGCAATAGTTGCATATATAGTTCCCGCATTCGAACAAGAATTTGGAGGTACAGTGAGTTCATCAACATCTGATCCAGATCCTGTAACCTCTACTTCTGTACCAGCAATTGGTAGACCAGCGTTAGGTCCTGAAATTTCAATGCAAACAAGTTCATCATTTCCTGCTGAACGTACACTTGCATATAATTTATTGGCATTGGGATCCCATGCCAATCCATCTAAATCAGCGTAGCCAGAAGCATTTGCAAATGGCGTGAAAATTCCTGTTGCTGGATCCAATATTCCCACTTGTCCAGCATCAGCTGCGTACACTGGTGCACCAGATGGATCAATGGACAATGCCTCAATAAAATTAGCAGGAGTCCCGTTAGGATACGTTATAGGTATGCACGAATCTGCAGGGTCTGTCAAACAAACAGAGTCAGTTGCATCGTCTACATACCAACATTGTGCAGACATGAGCTGCGCTGTCAATACGATTCCTAAGATTAAAGAATTTCTAATTATCATTTTTAGTTTCATCTCAATTAAAATTTTATAAAAACCAGTTGACATGATGATACATGTCAGTAAATTAAATGTAAATCCAACCGCACTACAGCGGCAATTGTATAGAAGTTATGGATAAAGGTGTTTAAGGTTTTTTTGAGTGGGTCATCTTAAAAGCAGTTCTCATTTGCTTTCAATACTAAGACTCCAAATTTCAGTCGTTCCCCTATATTTGTAAGAAATATTCAATCTATTTATTAGTTAATTGCAAACTAGTTGACAAATTGATTCTACAAGTAGTAAATAAAAATGGGGGTGAAAAATAAAGCTGTCTATTCTTTTGGACAGCGATTATACTATTTAAAACTAGTGGTTGGTCAAGACTATACAAAAAAATGAGTTTATCTTCTATCTTAATATTCAATCCCCTTGGCGCTTAGCAGTTATAAAATATAGTTTATATGATTGAATTTACTTCACCGCTTGCATGCTGAAGTATTTGAACATATTGTGAAATTAATACTATAAAAAGACAGGTAAAATACTGGATATGAATCTTCCGAAATTTGCAAATTTAGCTCCTCTCATAAGTCATTTCTTAACGTATTATTAAGTCTGCATTCTCTACTTTTCAAGATTTAGTTCTTATTTTTATTGAAAATTATCAGATGTTAAATAAACTATCAATTGTCCTCTTACTGGCTGTGATTACTGCTTTTGGAATAAATACTCTTGAGGCTCAAATTAAAACAGAGAAAAAGATAAGTATCGTTAAAAAGACGATAGGTAAAGACGGTAAAGAAAAAATTGACCGAATAGAGGTCATTGGTGATGAAGCGGATAAGTATTTAAAAGAACTAGAGTTAAGTAAGTCCAGTAAACATATAGAAGTTAATGTAGAAGTTGAAGGCGCTGATACGAATTTGCAGAATACGACCCTGAATAAATATAAAATGGTCGTTCTTGATGACAATGGAAATCAGAAGGTACTAGAATGGAATGGGGTAGGTGAAATGCCGGAAGAAATGAAAGCACAAATGGATGAAAAAGATATTGATTTTCTTATCGAGGACGAGCTGCTTGATTCTAACCACAAAAAAGTTAAGATGAAGTTCACCGATAACGATGGAAAAGTTCAAAATCTAGAATCTGAAGATCTTAACATCAAGAGAAAAGAAATCATTAACGAGGACGGCACGAAAGCAGTACAGGTAGAGGTGGATGTAAAAGAAATCGAGGAAGGTATAGAACAATCTATTGAAGGAAACGTAAATATTGCAAACACAAGATCTGAAGAAGTTATTGTTGAAGTTATAGAAGAGAATAATAACAAAGCTCAGTTGGGTATTATGATTGGAAACGCAGCAGGAGGTGTAGGTATCTCAGATTTTGCACCAAATAGTAATGCAGAAATAGGTGGACTTAAAATAGGGGATGTCATCACACAATTTAATGGAACTGAAGTCATCACCTTAGAGAGCCTCATAAGTGAAGTGGGGAAGTACAACGCTGGTGATACCGTCAAGGTGAAATTTAAGCGTGGCACTAAGAATATGGAAAAACTAATAGAACTTACTCCAAGATCTGGCGCATCAAAAAAAAAATTCAAATGGAAACAAGCGGGTCAGCAATAAGCGCTCTCCTCACTAAGTATGATTATCTATTTGACATATTAGGTGCACAGTCGGAGTGTAGAAAACCTGAAAGGGATGTAAAGACCAAGGATAAACCCGAGTTTAAAGTACAATCCCTTAGCCTAAGCAACTTTGCTCTCTTTCCAAATCCCACCAACCATTCTATAAGGCTGCACTTTAATTCAGATCCTGGGACGTTAGATATTTTTATAAATAATACACTTGGTAAACTTGTCTACCATGAACTAATTCCTGATTTTGATGGTAATTTTGACAAATTAATTGACTTATCACACAATTCGAATGGTTTGCTGATTCTGACTGTGGTGCAAAATGGAAATGTTTTCGCTGAACAGATTCTTTTTCAATAAAACAATATAAATCGAGACGCGACGAATTTTTTTTCTAATCTCCAATAGCACAGCAAAGACTAACATATTTTTTACTTTGAGTTTAATTTTAAAGTAATATGAATGGCTTATGGCATCAGAAAAAAAACTTAATGGAAAAATTGCAATCATTACTGGTTCCTCAAAAGGGATAGGTGAACATATTGCACTTGGATACGCAGCGGAAGGTGCCCATGTGGTTGTTTCCAGTCGTAAACAAGAAAGTATCCAAAGTGTTGCTGATAAAATCAATGCAGAAGGTGGATCTGCTATCGCTATTGAATGCCATGTCGGCAAAACCGAGCAACTAACCAATTTAGTAGAACGCACGATCGATCATTTTGGCGGAATTGATATTCTGGTGAATAATGCCGCAACCAATCCGAGTTATGGAGGTCTTACAGAAATGACTGAAGAAATCTTCGATAAAACCATGAATGTTAATGTGCGTGCATGTTTGACACTGAGCAACCTGTGTTACAAGTCTATGAAATATAGAAAAGGAGGCTCAATAATCAATATCGCATCTGTAGAAGGTCTTAAGCCAACTCCTGGATTAGGAATTTATAGTATATCCAAAGCAGCTTTGATCATGCTTACAAAAAGTCAAGCAAAAGAATGGGGGAATGATAACATTCGAAGTAACGCCATATGTCCTGGTTTAATTAAAACTAAATTTAGCCAAGTACTTTGGGAAAATGATAAGATGTTAGAAAAATTTACAAAACATTTACCCTTAAAAAGAATGGCAGAACCCGAAGAAATTTCTGGTTTAGCGACTTATCTCGCTTCAAATGATTCTAGCTACACAACAGGAGGTGTATTTACCTGCGATGGTGGGTATATGATTTCTTAAAAATAAAATATGTATAACAAATTACTTCAGCCATTAGACTTAGGGTTTACAACTTTAAAAAATCGCGTTCTCATGGGATCCATGCACACCATGCTGGAAGAAATCCCTGGTGGTAACATAAAGTCAGCCGCCTTTTATAGAGAAAGAGCAAAAGCACATGTTGCGCTGATTGTGACTGGAGGAATTGCTCCTAATGTGGAAGGTGCAGTTGCAGATGGTGGTGCCGTATTGACAAATGAAAAAGAAGCTGAACATCATAAAGTCATTACAGAAGCTGTTCATGAGGAAGGCGGTAAAATATGTTTACAAATTTTACATACAGGTAGATACGCTTACAGTAATACTTCCGTCGCACCCTCTCCTATTCAAGCACCGATTAATATGTTTACACCTAGAGAGCTTAGCTCCGATGAAGTACAAAAAACCATAGAAGATTATATTCAATGTGCAAAAATGGCAAAATTTGCTGGGTATGATGGGGTGGAAGTAATGGGTTCTGAAGGATATTTAATCAATCAATTTATAGTCAAAAGTACGAATAAACGGACTGATGAATGGGGCGGAGAATATGAAAATAGAATTAAGTTTCCTATCAAAATAGTAGAGGGAATACGTCAAACAATTGGTAAGGATTTTATAATTATTTATCGCTTATCCCTTCTAGATTTAGTGGAAGAAGGAAGCTCCTGGGAGGAGGTTGTCCAACTCGCCAAAGCGATCGAAAAAGCAGGTGCAACAATAATTAACTCAGGAATTGGTTGGCATGAGGCAAGAGTTCCCACTATAGGCTCCATTGTTCCTCGCGGTGGTTTTGCGTGGGTCACTAAAAAATTAATGGGGGAAGTCACTATTCCTTTAATTGCGACAAATAGGATTAATACACCTGAAATTGCTGAACAAATACTTCAAGATGGTTGCGCAGATATGGTTTCTATGGCTAGACCCTTCCTTGCTGATCCAGAATTTGTTTTAAAAGCTATAGAAAATAGAGGACATGAAATCAATACATGTATTGCTTGTAACCAAGCATGCCTTGATCATACCTTCACAATGCAGCGTTGCTCATGTATCGTTAATCCCAGAGCATGTTATGAAACTGAGTTAAATTATATCCCTACTGAAAATAAAAAAAGGATTGCAGTTGTTGGTGGTGGTCCAGCAGGACTTGCTGCAGCAGCTATTGGAGCAGAACGTGGTCATGAAATAGAGTTGTTTGAAGCATCTAATAGATTAGGAGGACAATTTAATATGGCAAAAGTAATTCCAGGCAAAGAAGACTATGCAGAAACCATTCGTTACTATACAAACATGTTAGACAAATTTAATGCGAAGGTTCATCTTAATACTCGTATCGATGCAAACGCACTAAACGCATTAGATTTTGATGAAATCATTATAGCTACTGGCGTAGTCCCAAGATCAATAGAGTTTAAAGGCAGTTCGAATCCAGAGGTCTTAAGTTACAGGGATGTTCTTTGGGATAAGAAACATGTTGGAAATAAAGTTGCGATCGTAGGGGCTGGAGGTATTGGTTTTGATGTTGCAGAATACCTTTCTCACGATCACCAAACGCAGATAGACACTGCTGCCTACATGAAAGAATGGGGAGTAGATATGCAGTATAATAATAGAGGGGCATACTCTATTCCAGTAAATACTCCATCACCAAGAACTATTTATTTACTCAAGCGCTCTACGGGAAAACATGGTAAAGGTCTAGGAAAAACTACTGGATGGATTCATAGAGCAAGTCTAAAAAAGAAAGATGTAATCATGCATGCAAATTGTGAGTACATAGGATTCACAGAAAAGGGATTCGAAATCAAGATTGCAGACGAAATTAAGATTCTGGATGTAGATCAAATAGTCATTTGTGCCGGTCAAGAGCCCTGTGATGACATATCAGCTCATCTAAATCTTTCCAAAGAAAATATACATATTATAGGTGGCGCAAAAAATGCAAGTGGATTAGATGCCAAACGCGCCATTAAAGAGGCAGCATATTTAGTTTCAACACTGTAACCACTAGGTATTATTTTCAACAACAAGCTTACCCAGTGCTTTTCTGTCCATCATCTCTTGTATCGCCAATGGTGCCTTTTCAAGAGAAAAGACCTTATGAATGTGTGGCTTAATCTTACCCTCTTTCATCCAATTAAATATTTGCAGACTGTTCTCAGAATTTAATCTTGGATTTTCCTTCATAAATCTTCCCCAAAAAACTCCAATGATACTACAGCCTTTCAAAAGTGCCAAATTAAGCGGAATCTTGGGTATACTCCCTGCTGCAAAACCTACAACTAAGTATCTTCCTTTCCATGCGGTAGCTCTTAATGCAGGTTCTGCATACTCCCCTCCTACTGGATCAAGAATTACATCTATACCTTTCCCGTTTGTGAGTTCCTTTAGACATAATTTCAGATCATTCTCTTTTTTATAATTTACAGTCTCATCTGCACCATACTTTTTACACAATTCCAATTTCTTATCAGAAGATGCGCAGGCGATTACACGCGCTCCCATCCGCTTTGCTAATTCTACTGCAGCTAAACCTACCCCTCCTGCTGCTCCCAGAATTGCTACTGTTTCGCCCTCGGCTACTTGCGCTCTATCTTTGAGCGCATGGTAGGAAGTTCCATAGGCATATAAAAAGCAGGCGGCTGATTTAAAGTCCATACCGTCTGGTTTTTTAAAAACATTAGATGCTGGTGTTAATAATTCTTCCGCATATCCACCATAGGGTACAACTCCAAATACGGCGTCGCCTATTTTAAAGTTTTTCACTGCATCTCCGATTTCTTTCACTACTCCAGAAAAGTCACTCCCTGGCGAAAAAGGCAATTCAGGTTTGATTTGGTATTTACCTTGAATAATAAGCGTATCTGGGAAGTTTACCGCACATGCTTTTACTTCAATCAGCATTTCATTTGCGTTTGGATGTAGATTCGGTACTTCTTTATATTTTAACGTATCAGGAGGCCCATAAGAATCACATAAGATTGCTTTCATTCTATTTTTCTTTTATACAACAAGGAATTATTTACTTTAATCTACGGTAGATCTGGTTGATTTTACCTTGTATGTCATCTACTTTAAATTGAAGGTTATTTTTTTCTTGCAATTTTTTATCTGAAAATGAAATACATGCATGAAATTTCCATATTTCTTGTACCTCATTATAGGACAAAGAGTACGGCATAAATGCTGAATTATCCGATATAAGCTGGAGCTCTTTCTTTTTTTTATCGTTTCTAACTCTTTTATACACCAATCCTTCATTCTGACTTACAATGACATACGTATCATCATTTTTTACCTGCTCTAATTTTTCCACATAATTACAAATAACTATACTATCTGACTCCAATGGCAACATAGAGTTTCCATTAATTTGGAATGCACGGAATGTTCCGTGTTCCAATCCGGGAATATACAGTTTAGGAAGGTTACCGATATATTCAGGATCTGAAAAACTTTGCATGTATCCCGCGGATGCTTTTGTTCTAACGAGTTCAATATTTTCGCGATTACTGCTATCTACACTAATTGCTAAAACTTTGAATGCTTTTGAATTTTGAACATGTAGCTTATTTCTGGATAAATCGTGCTTTAAAAAATTATCTAAATCTACTTTGAAGAATTTAGATAGTTTGACAATTGTTGCAATATTCGGTTCCGTCTTTGCACGCTCATAATCTCCTAGAGTAGTTCTTGGAATTTTTAAAATTTTGGCTAACTCTTGCTGCGAGATTTTTCTCTCTTGCCGTAGAAATTTGATGTTGGATGATAACATTTCTAAATATACAGAATGTCGATATACTATACTATTAATTGTTGATAATATCGACATGTTGAATGGTTCTTGCTAAGGCATATCTAATAAAAGGCTAAACGTTGCTGAATTAATTGAGTTTTCATCCGTAGCTCTACATCTTTTTAAGATACTTTTTTGTTATAATTGACTAAACTAGAAGTTAAATTTCGTGACAGTTAAAATACACATACGTCAAAAGAGTGTATTTAAGCTGGTACTGATAAACGCAATGGAAATATATCTATACTAGCAATTAACAATATACAGATTAAGGGTGTTTATGTGTCTTGACCGGGATGTAGCTCATTCTAGCCATTTTTTTTTTAACACCCATTTTAGACCTTTTACAACCAAAATCTTTTGCTTTTTTGTGGGATTATACCTTCAAAGGCGTCTTAAGTTCAAATCCTAATACCTATAAAAGTAAAGGGTGTTAATAATTTTGGTCAGGTATAGCACCTGGCCATTTTTTTATGCCCCAAATCAAACTATAGGCAAGGGCTTCTGGGGAAAAGTTATTAGCTTGCAGAGATCGTTGAAAGTATATTAAATTTAAAATCCGACTAGCATAGAAGAAGGATAGTTATAAACCCGCAAGGAATCGTCTCCTCTGGGGAGGACTACAGTTGTGAATAGCCTATTGCTGAGATCTGCAGTGCAGAGAGATGCATTCACCCTAATAATGGATCTATTTTTTCTAATTGATGTCTATAGCCATATAAGGTTGCAACAACTGAACAAAACAAGGGAGCAGTCAGTGGGCCTAATACAGGAATGTGTACAATTACACTCGCAATTATTCCTAATGCGATGCTTGCCAAAAATCGCTTACGAATGATATTATCACTGGCTTTTATACTCAACAAATGTTGTTCATTATAATTATCCAAAAACGCATGCCCAAGGAAGTATGCATAAATTAAAAACATAAATACCTTGTGTATGGAGGATAAGCCGACGATTTTCAATACTATGGACAGGAGTACAAATAATATCCCAGTTTTGATTAAACTGTGTAACATAACCTTGAGCATGCGTATCTCCGCTTTATAAAAATCGTTGAATTTGAGATCTATTGTTTTCCCTTTTAAAATAGAGTAGGTCTTTACAGAAAAATGAAATATTAGGACTTCTAAAAATATTAGTAGCAAATACTTCATACCTCCGCCAAAAAAAAATACACCTCCTTTTTTCTTGATCTTATCATTTATGTTCTTGTCATCGGTTTCCTCATTCTGAAAAACTGTTAAATCTTCCTCAATTTCCTCTCCTAGCTGATCTTGTACTGATCCAATATGCACTTCCCCTCTATCACGCGTCATGTTTTTAATCAAAAGATGTGAAAACACAATTGCAATAATTAATGAAAATAGTGTCACCCATTTATGGTCAAAAAATCCGTTCCATAATCTATGATTCTTAATAAATTGCGGTGCTTGCAGGGCTGATAACCATAGATCTACGGCATGTTGTGGATTAAACGAAATATCTTTGAAATATTCTTTAAACAATGATATTATATTTTATCACAATTTAAATAAACTTAAGCAGTGCAAGAGGGTTTATACTTTTAAAGTGTCTGCTATATTTTCTAACATTTCTTTAGAGAGCGGTTTTTCTTTATACCCAGAAATAACCTTATAATCTTCAATTTTTTGCATTTCATAAGGATTTGATGAAGTGGTCAACATGTATACCTTCGTCTCATGTTGAGAATTTAATTTTTCAAAACCCTGCACAAAATCCCAACCATCCAACCTAGGCATATTAATATCAGAAAAAATTAAATCTGGCGCATTAAAATTAGGACAATCTTGATTTTTTTCAAAAAATGCAAGCGCTTCTTCTACAGAAGAGAAAAAGACATACTTTTCACATAGACTATACTCATTTAGAATATGTTCATGATAATAATTGGTAGCGGAATCATCATCTATAAACACAAGAAAATTGAATAACTTCATAGTCTAATTCTTTAATAGTATTTCTTTGATAAAGGTCGAACTAAAAAATATAAAACGTTTACTTCATTTGTTACAAACTCACTACAAGCTGATGACTATCATTATACATAAACATATTTTTTTTATACCAAACAAAGAGTTTGTCAAATAGTTGGCTTTTTAAGAAAAGTTAAAGTGCCTAGATTTAAACTAAAGAGTTAGAGCTTTTAATATGTTCATAATGTGTTCTTACGACTTCTATAGCTTTTTCTGAATTCTCTAGCAGAGAATCTACTTTTTCATTTAGATCTGTATATTGGTTAGTTTGGGCTAGGTCAATGAGCATATTAAATTCGTTTGTAAAACTACCTAATCCTACATCTTGAAAAATGGGAATCAATGTCTGAGAAATTTTAGAAACCTGTGACAAACGTTCGCAGTACTTTATGTCATTGAGCAGGCTTGGCGTTTTATCTAGATAGGTTTTGAATGCGTCATACGCCTCATCTGCATTTTCATATTTCTGCTGTAAGTACTCTGTGTCTATTTTTATACTGGTTCTTGCTTCGGGCGCGACAACTATTTCCTTAGTCTCTAATATTTCTTCTTGCTTTGCTTGTTCCCCTCCATTATCTGCGATGAGTTCTTCTTCTAGTCTAGAAGGCTCTACATTTTTTTCTTTAACTTCTGTCTTAACCTCTGCTATTTCAGAAAGAATCTGATGGACTTTATTAGGGTGGAAAGGTTTTGTAAGTAAATGAACAATTCCTAGTTCTAACGCTTCTTCTAGTATCCATCCAGAAGTACTAGAACTCATAGCAATAATAGGAATACTTGAATTTACATTCCCAAATTTACGAATAGCCCTACTGACTTCAGCACCATTCATTTTAGGCATATGCATATCTAAAAAAATTATTGAAAATGCCTTTGTTCTAGCAAGCTCTATTGCTTTTACGCAGCTCTCCGCAATCACAAAATTGCATCCCCAGTATGCAAACAAATTGGCCATGTATTCTTGGTGCAACAGACTGTCTTCTACTAATAAGATGGGTGCACTGAGTACTATATCTTCATTAGATGCAATGACTTGAGGAATTGCTACGCGCATGGACTCTTGCGTTTCTTCAAAATTCAATAAAATACTAAACTTTGTACCTGTACCCATCCTACTACTCACGTGAATATCTCCTTCCAAAACTTCAATAAGTTTTTTCACATAGGGCAGACCGAGTTCCTCTTGGCTATATACATCGTTAGAGTAAAGTGGCTGATATGGTTCAAAAATTGTATTTAATTTTTCCTTTTCGATTCCTATTCCTGTGTCTTCTATTTCAAAGCGTACTGAAATGCGTTCTCTATCTCTATCTATTATTCGAGTTCTTAAATAAATGTAGCCTTCTCTTGTGTTTCTGCGAGAAAACTTAATGATCCGTAACAAAATATTTCGTAGTATGACAGAATCACCAGCTAGAAGTTTATCAAATCCGGAATCCATTTCCAATCGGACAGAAATAGGCACTCCATCTAATTGCATAGAAATTGTTTTGAGGATACTTTCCATGAGTTGGACAACATCAAACTTAATATGACTTACCTCAGAACTCCTCGGCTCAGATCTTGAAAAGTCCAATGTATCTGTAAGCATTGTGTTTAATATTTCAGCAGATCCTTTAATGAGCTTAAGCTGCTCCGCTTGAGTATCATTTAAATCGGACTCTTCTAACAATTGTGTCATTCCTAAAATAGCATTCAGAGGATTACGTATCTCTTCGTTTATATTTTTAGAAAACAATAAATCTGCTTTAACATAGCCTACTGCCTTTGCTCTTTCTTCTTCTACTGTTTCTTCAAGTTCACTAAGATCTTGCTTTAGATTATATATTTCTAAAGACTTCTGCTCTAAGTTTTGTTCAGCAATTTTACGTGCCTGCACGGCATTTTCAATTTTGGTTTGCAATAAGTCTAGTTCACTACTCATCTTAAATATTTTCTTGTGTGCTCAAAAAATGTTTTATCTTCTAGATGCACATCGTACACATTGATTACTCTCTGGCATAAATAGAATACGCGCTTCAGGGATTGGATTTCTACAATCAAAACAAAGACCGAAATCATCGTTGTCTACATTTTGAAGAGCAGCTTTCAATTTACCTAGTTTGCGTTTATTATTTCTAAGTGATGCCTCCATTACACTTTTATTATTGATAGCATCCATTCTGGAAATTCGCCCTAAGCTGTTTTCTGGAACAACTGGTTGTGTCATATCCTCTAACTCCACCAAATCAAGTTTCGTTTTAGTGATCAGATCATTAATTTTCTGCTTTAGGGCGACTTTATCCATATTTTAATTCGTGCTTCTAAGATACGTTTCGCCACGTTAATTTGTATTCCTGTCAATGATTTTAAACATAATTAGGTAGAAACCATGATTCTCTTGCAATTCCTCCCATAAATAGGATTATAATTCTTCATATATAAGTTCTTCAATTATGTTTTATGTATACCTTTGCAAAAAACTACCGACTTGGAGAATTTAAGCAAACACATTGAGAGTCTGATCTTTACGACTGAGAAAGCCCTATCTGAAAAGGATCTTAAAGCAGCATTGGACAAGACATTTGATCAAAGCATAGAAGAAGAAGAAATAAATACTGCTTTAACGGCATTACAAAATAAGTACCAATCAGAGGATTTTGCAATTGAAATTGTGGGTATCTCTGGTGGTTACCGTTTTATGACCAAGGCAGCATACCACAATACTATTTCGAGCCATTTGACCATATTAAACAAAAAGAATTTATCAAAAGCGGCATTAGAGACCTTAGCTATTATCGCTTATAAGCAACCTTTAGTCAAAAGTGAAATTGAAAGCATTAGAGGCGTAGGTTGTGACTACTCTATCCAGAAATTACTTGAAAAGGAGTTGATAGAAATGGTAGGAAGGAGTAGTGGGCCCGGAAGGCCAATGGAATATGGTACTACAGAAAAATTCCTAGACCATTTCGGGATAAAATCTGTAAAAGATCTACCACAATTAAAGGAACTGGAGCAAAATAATGAGCTTCTTGGTGAACAAGCACCCATAGAATATGATTCTAGTAAGGAAACAATGACAGAGGAAGAATGAATTCTTCAGACAAGCCTTTAATAAACCGTGTTGCAAATAGCGCTTTAATTACTGTAAATCTAGAAAATTACTTTCCAGATCATCTATCCTTCGTGACGATCGACATTAAGGACTATTTGTTTAAGGAGCTTATTCTTAAGGAAAAAGATTTTAGAGCTGCACTTAAAGAAATGGTCTGGGAAGACTATACAGGAAAAACTGTTTTACTTTACTGTAGCACAGATGCTATCATTCCTGTCTGGGCGTATATGTTATTTTCTGCCCAATTAACTCCATATGCATCTCATATTTATTTTGGTGAAAAAACCGCGTTCTTAGAAGAGCATTACAATAAAGTCATTGCGGAAGTAGACATGAGTATCTACGAAGGGAAGCGGATTGTAATTAAAGGATGCAGCGATAAAGACGTCCCTGCGTCTGCCTATGTAACTCTTACGCGCGCCTTACAACCGCATGCTCAAAGTATCATGTATGGTGAACCGTGTAGTACAGTTCCTATTTTCAAAAGACCTAGGAAAGTTTAAAAGAAAAAATCTGCTAAATAAAAAACGGAGGCAATTGCCTCCGTTTTTTATTATTGAATTTATTTATTTATCGCTAGATCCACCGCCAAACATATAACCTGCGATTATCGATAAATTTGTATTCTTTACTGAATCTTCCAATTCACCTGAATTTAAGTTTGATAGTCCTAAACCGTAATTTAAACCTACGTACACACCACTAAAATTAACTGTACCTCCTAGATTTAAACCTATATCAATTCTGTTAATATCACTATCTTCAAAATCAATGTCTTCAGACATACCGTTAGCTTCCCCCTTGGCGCTTAACATATAACCAAGATATGGACCTGCATGCACATCTATTCCAAATGCCTCAGAATCAAATACATCAAAAACGATATCCACCGGAATTTCCAAGTAATTAAACTTAATTTTTGCTTCTGTATCAAAAACCTCAAGCCCGTATCCTTTTACTGAATAAAGAGCACCTGGTCGTATAGACACCTTATCAGAAAGAGCAAGATTATATGTCAAACCAAACTGTAAGCCTGTTATAGAGCTTAAAGCATCACCAGCATCCTCTGTGTCTCCAGAAATATTCGCAAGATTTAAACCTGCTCGTATTCCTAATTGCGCATAAGAGGTTGCAAAGCAAAAAGTAAATAGTAGTAAAAAAGTAAATTTTTTCATGTTGTTCATTTTAAATTAAATATGTGATTAATAAAATTGTTCTTATTTGATTGTTAGTAGATCGTATTATTATTGCGCTAGATTACCCGCCAAATGTATATCCTGCAATTAGTGAAACATTTGTATTCTTTAAAGAATCGTCCAGATCAGAATTTAAGTTTGATAATCCTAAACCATAATTTAAACCTATATATAGACCGCTAAAATTAACTGTAGCTCCTAGATTTAAACCTATATCATTTCTATTAAGACCACTCTCTTCGAAATCAACGTCTTCAGAATCACCATCCAATTCATTCTTTGCGCTAGACATATAGCCTAGATATGGCCCTCCATGTAGATCTATTCCAAACACCCCTGTATCAAATAAACCTAATACAATATCTATAGGAATTTCAATGTAATTAAATTTAGCTTTTGCCTCTATATCTAATATTTCAGTTCCAAATCCTTTTACTGTATACAAAGCACCTGGTCGTATAGACAGCGAATTCGTAAGTGGAAGATTGTATGTCAAACCAATCTGGTATCCTGTTGCAGATTTTAATGCATCTCCAAGATCCTCCGTATCTCCAGAAATATTTGTAAGATTTAATCCTGCTCGTATCCCTAATTGTGCGTAAGAAGTTGAATAACAAAAAGGAAACAATAATAGCAAAAAAGTAAATTTTTTCATGTTGAATCTTTTAAAGCAAATAGTTAATTTATAAAAAATTGTTTTGCTTGGCTGGTATGAATTACTTAGCCACAAATCCTCCTCCAAACATATAACCAGCAATGATTGATACGTTTATATTTTTCAAAGTTGCATTTATGTTATTATCACCCTCATCTACTAAATTTCCAAGACCTAAACCATAATTTATTCCAGCAAACACTCCACTAAAATTTAACGTCAGCCCAAGGTTTAATCCGAAATCATTTCTCGCTACACCTTGATTGTTTTCTTCAGAAAAATCTAAATCCTCTCTATCTCCATCTTCTTCAAAATACCCACTTAATATGTATCCAAGATATGGACCTGCATGCAGATCAATACCAAAAGCCTCTGAATCATAAACTCCTAAAACAATGTCTATTGGGATTTCAAGATAATTAAATACAGTTTTGAATTTAGTATCATCACCATTATCACGATATCCCTTTACTGAATAGACCGCTCCAGGTCTAATCGATAGTTTATCATTTAGTCCAATACTATATGTAATTCCAAGTTGTAATCCTTTTGCTGATTGTAAGTTATCTCCAAGGAAATCTGTATCACCTGTAATATTGGCAAGATTTAAACCTGCACGCAATCCTACTTGCGCATAAGAAGTTGCAAAACAAAAAATTAGGAGTAGTAGCGAAAAATTTGATTTTTTCAATTAGAATATTTTGTTGGTTAGTTAGTTGAAAGTTAATTAGCTTTTATCCTAGATGAAACTAAGGAATGATTTTAACATATTAAAAAAAAACACATATTAATATTGCATTAACTCCATTGACTACAACTTATAGATGTCCCAATATGTAATAAGGTTACCTATTTTTTGGTTGAATAAAATCCCATAGATTGCCATACAAATCTTTAAAAACAGCTACAATTCCCCATTCCTCGTCCGTAGGTTCTCTTACAAATTCTACTCCGAGGCCTTCCATTCTCTTAAAATCACGCCAAAAATCGTCTGTATAGAGGAATAAAAACACCCTACCCCCAGTTTGATTTCCGATAAATGCCTTCTGGCTGTCATTTTTTGCCTTAGCAAGAAGGATTTGACATCCATTTTCTGATCCTGGAGGGGCAATTACAACCCATCTTTTGTTTTCTACTGGCGTATCTTCAACTAATTCAAACTGTAATATCTGTGTGTAATAGTTAATTGCTTCATCGTAATCGTTGACTACAAGAGCGATTTTGGCAAGATTCTGGCGCATAATCTATGTTATATGGCCAAAAGTAAAGCTAAAAGAAGGGAATTTGAGCGAATTTAGCTAGATCTGAATAAAAAAACCGCCCCGGTCAGGAACGGTCCACTAAGCTTTTAAAAAAGTACCAATGAATTTGGTAATAACTCAATCTCAATGAGTACAAATGCAAAATGCATACCAAAATAAGAGAGGCCCAAGTATCTTGGAAAAATCAAGTAAAACAGTACCTTTGCAGTTCTCAAAAAAGAGGCACTTTTACTTGAAAAATTAATAGACTACGAAATGGCATTAATAGGCAAAATAAGGAAGAATTTTTGGTTTGTATTACTGCTCCTAGGCTTTGCACTAGCAGCTTTTATAATCATGGATATGACTAGCGCAGGAAATCCTGGTGGAGCTATGGATACAAACATGGGTTCAGTTGCTGGGCAGGACATTGACTACAATGAATTTAGCCGTGCAGAACAGGTACTTTTTTCTGGTTCAGGGAATTCATTTGCGAACAGAGCGAGCTTATGGGATTATTTCGTAGAAGAAGCTATCGTAGACGTTGAATCGGACAAACTTGGAATCACTGTTCCTAAGGAAGAATTATTAGACCTACAGTTTGGTCAAAACTTAAGTCCGCTCATTACGCAACAACTGCAATCAGGCGCATTAAGTTTTGAACTACTTAATCAAGTAAAAACTGCAATCGAAACAGATGAGTTTACAAACCCGCAACTAAGAACGTTTTGGGCTGAGCAAGAAAAACAAATTATAAAAACACAAAAGCAAACCAAGCTTAATAACATGGTTTCTAAAAGTATATACACGCCTACTTGGTTAGCAGAAGAAAGTTTTAAAGAAAGCAATGGTAGCGCAAAAATATCTTATGTAAAAATTCCATTTGATCAAATAACTGAAGAAGTGGAAGTAAGTGATGCTGATATCTCTAACTTCATCGCCAAAAACAAAGACCTCTACACAAATAAAAAAGAAAAAAGGAAAGTGGAGTACTTTACGTTTAATGTAAAGCCAACTGCACAAGACGAGGAAGACCTTAAGGTAAAAGCGGAAGACCTTAGAAACAAGTTTGCTACTGCAGCAAACGATTCTACTTTTTTAGTTAATAACAATAGCAATTATAGCAATCTATATACTGCAAAAGCTAATTTACCTGCAGGTCTTCAAGATGCAATTGTAGGTATGAACATTGGTGACATTTTCGGACCAGTAAAGGAGGGAAATAACTATGTTATGCATAAGAAATTAGATGCAAGAGTTGTACCTGATACCGTAAGGGCCCAGCATATCCTGCGAAGAATAACTCCAGGAGACCCGAACAGTGTAGCATCTGCTACAAAAATAATTGACAGTCTTTACATTCTAGCTTCAAGAGGTATAGAAAGCTTTGATTCATTAGCAATAAAAAACAGTGAGGATGGTTCAGCTGCGCAGGGTGGAGATCTTGGTGCATTTGCTCAAGGGGCAATGGTTCCTGAATTCAATGATGTATGTTTCCTAACAGGAAAACCAGGTGGATTATATATAACTACCACACAGTTTGGAGTCCATCTAATTAAAGTTGGAAAACAAACTTTCAACAACAGAGATAATAAATATAAAATCGGTTCAGTTGCTTTACCAATCGTTCCGTCACAAAACACACAAGATGAGATGTACGATTCAGTAGTTGATCTCATTAGTAATAAAAAAGATGTAACAGAATTAAAAGAAGCATTAGCTTCAAGAAATGATGTTACTACCCAAGTTTCTGCTGAGCTAGAAGATGTTTCTTATAACGTAGGAACTTTAGGTGCGGAAAACGAAAGCAGAGAAATAATAAAGTGGGCTTTTAACCCAAGTACAGAAGTTGGAGATATTTCGCCAGAAATATACAGTTACTCAGATAAAGTAAATTACTATGACAATAAATATGTAATTGCTTCTTTAGAGTCTATCCAACCAAAAGGACTTATAAGTGTTGCAAATGCAAGAGATAAAGTTTATACCACCGTTTTGAACAAAAAGAAAGGTGAGATAGCTGCGAAGGCAATCGAAGGAAAAGATCTTAGTAGCATTGCTGCTCAATATGGTGTGACTGTAGAAACTGCAGATGTTAATTTGGCTTCAGGATTTGTGCAAGGAATAGGTACTGAACAAAAAGTATATTCTCTAGCCATGGCAGGTGAACCAAATGGTCCTGTAAAAACTGTTGTTGGTGGTAGTGGTTTATTTGCTGTACAAACTATAAGCAAAACAGATCCCGGTCCTGTAGTAAATCTTCCAGCAATTCGAGCAACTGCGCAAAACGCTGCAAGAACGGGAGTAGCAGGCGGTCTTATACAAGCACTTAAAGATAAGGTTGAGATAGAAGACAAACGATCAAACTTCTTTTAGAAAATATTATTGTACTCTTTGACATAATTGCGCGCGCATCGCGCACGTTATTATTAGAAAGCTAATTCTATGGAAAAGTTAAGTGTGCTCCTATCGTTGGTCATCCTTGTGACCTTAGGTTGTTCTAACAAATCAGAAGTAACTACGAATTACGAAGATGGCTCTGTCCAAGAAAGGTTCAGTATCAATACAGATTCTTTAAAGCATGGATTGTTTACTAGTTACAGACCCACTGGTGAACTTGCAGAAACAGCAAATTACGAGAATGGTATTTTGGAAGGGGAACGCAAACTCATCTATGAAAATGGCAAGGTAGAAATAGAAGAACACTACATCAATGACAAACTCCATGGAAAATACAAGACCTTCTACCCTTCTGGAAAACTAGAACTAGAGATGAACTACCAAAACGGAATTATCGAAGGAAAATCTGTAAAGTACTACGAGTCCGGTAATCTTATGGAAGAAGTTACCTTTGAAAACAATGAGGAACAAGGGCCTTTTGTCGAGTATCATGAAAATGGGAATAAAAAATGGGAAGGCAGTTATCTTAAAGGAGAAAATGAAGTCGGTTTATTACTTAACTACGACCAAGACGGCACTTTAGTTAAAAAAATGATATGCGATTCTATGTCTATATGTCAAACAATTTGGACTTTAGAGAAGGGTGACATTTCACCAGATAAATTATTTGACAAAGAATGATCAAATACGCAATTCTATTTATATGCTTTTTCTTTTGCTTTAGCTCTTTTGCTCAAATAGGAGGATTAACAAATTTTGAATTCTTGAGACTCCCTGTTTCAGCAAGGGCAACAGGTCTTGGTGGAATAATCATCAGTGTTCAAGACAATGATCCTTCTCTCGGTCTGAATAATCCTGCAGTTCTTGACTCTGCCAACCATAGACTACTAAGTTTTAATCATAATTTTAATTTTGCCGGTATAAGTAATGGCAGCTTCGCATACGCGCACAATCTTGGGTATCAAAACTTAACTGGTTTATTTGGAGTTCAAAACATTAACTATGGAACCTTCTCTTTAACGGATGATATAGGTAACATCCAAGGTGAATTCTCTGCAAGAGAAACAGCCATCAACTTTGGAGCAGCTAGACAGATGAACGAACGTATACGCTTAGGACTCCTAGCGCGTTTTATCACCTCCTCGCTTGAGTCATATAATGCAAGTGGAATTGCTGCAGATGTAGGTATTTACTATACAAAGCCTCATTCCTCTTCGAGTATTGGAATAGTTTTAAAAAATATAGGTATTCAGTTATCTCAATTTAACGAAGAAGAGAAAGGCTTGCCTTTAGATCTTCAGGTTGCATACTCAAATCGGTTACAACATCTTCCGTTTAGGTTCACGATAATTGGACAACGTCTTGATCAGTGGACTATACGTTATGACGATCCTGATAGACGTGAAGTAGATATTCTGGGTGAAACCAATGAGAAAAGTGCATTTTCTAAAAACATTGATAATGCGTTCAGACATTTAATTTTTAATGGCGAATTCTTATTTGGTAAGAATGAAACGATAAAAGTACGTGTCGCCTACAATCACCTTCTTAGACAAGAACTTGCTGTAAGTAATTTAAGAAGTCTGAGTGGTTTCTCTTTTGGCATTGGAATTAAAATAAAGCGTTTTAGCCTTGATTATGGAGTTGGCAATTATCATTTAGCAGGCGGGACTAACCACATAGGCATTCGGATAGATCTCGCGTCGTTTGCAAAAAACATATAAGCTACCCGCATCTAGATTGCTTTAAAATTCACTTGTTTTATGGAAACTGATATCAGGGTTATTGCCCATGACTGTTTGTAAGATATAAGCAGACTCTGCAAGGAAAACATATTTTCCATCTTTGTCTTTTGCAATATACTGGATCCTTCTTTTTAAGAACGCATTAAATTTCTTATCATCTGTCCAGCTCAGCCAAAGTGCTTGGTGCAAACTAATAGGTTCATAATTACAGCTAGCACCATACTCATGTTCTAATCTATACTGGATTACCTCAAACTGAAGTGCCCCCACAGTTCCAATAATCTTTCTATTATTATTCTCCTTGATAAATAATTGGGCAACACCTTCATCCATTAGCTGATCTAGCCCTTTCGCCAGTTGTTTGGATTTTAGAGGATTTGCATTATTTACAAATCTAAATTGTTCTGGAGAGAAACTAGGTATACCTTTGAAATGTAACACTTCCCCCTCCGTCAACGTATCTCCAATTTTAAAATTTCCAGAATCATATAGGCCAATAATGTCACCTGGGTAAGCTTTTTCCACAACTGTCTTTTTGGAAGCCATAAATGCTGTAGGGTTTGAGAACTTAATTTTCCTCTCCTGTCTTACATGTAGATAATTCGTATTTCTCTGAAACATTCCAGAGCAAATGCGCAAAAATGCAATTCTATCCCTATGCTTTGGGTCCATATTTGCATGAATCTTGAACACAAAACCTGTAAACCCTTCCTCTGTGGGTATTACCATTCTCTCCTCTGTCTCTCTTGGGAGAGGCGATGGAGCAATTTGCACAAAGCAATCCAATAATTCCTTTACACCAAAGTTATTTAAAGCACTTCCAAAAAAAACAGGTGACAGTTCTCCTTTTTGATATGCTTCTTTATCAAAATCAGGATAAACTCCTTTGATCATCTCTACCTCCTCCCTTAGCTCTGCAGCTAATTGATCACCAACTTTTTCCTCCAGTATTGGATCGTCCAAATTTTCAATTGTAATAATATTCTCCTCACTTTGTTTACCGTGTGCAGAAAAAAGAACAAGCTTATTTTCATACATATTATAGACACCTCTAAATCGCTGCCCCATACCTATAGGCCATGATAACGGACAAACTTTTAATCCTAGTTTTACTTCTACCTCATCTAATAAATCGACTCCATCTTTTCCTTCTCTGTCTAGTTTATTAATAAAGACAATCATCGGTGTTGTGCGCATCTTGCACACTTTTACTAAATTTTCTGTTTGCGTTTCTACCCCTTTTGCAACATCAATGACAACTATTGCACTATCAACTGCTGTTAATGTCCTGTATGTATCTTCTGCAAAATCTTTGTGACCTGGTGTATCTAAAATATTAATTTTCTTTCCTGCATATTTAAATGCCATAACTGACGTAGCCACCGAAATTCCTCTTTGTCTTTCGATTTCCATGAAGTCAGAGGTCGCATGTTTTTTTATTTTATTGGATTTTACTGCTCCAGCAATCTGAATCGCGCCACCAAATAAAAGTAACTTTTCCGTTAATGTCGTTTTTCCTGCATCTGGGTGAGATACAATTCCAAAGGTTTTTCTCTTTTCTATTTCTTGTATTATAGACACATTCACATATTAAGGGTGCAAAACTAATGAAAAGCTTCATTGTTTAGGCCTATAAATTCTCCATTAAAAAAAGAAAATGGGATATTTGGGAACATAGAAAATCTATAACATGGTTGAGTTAGGAAGTATTATAGTTTTAGGGATATTAGCGCAGTGGTTAGCTTGGAAATTGAAAGTGCCTGCAATCCTTCCGCTTATACTTATAGGCTTAGCTGTAGGGCCTTTTTCAACTTTTTATACGGAATCTGGGGCGAAATGGTTAGAACCTATTTGGAATGAAAGTACCAAATCTGGTCTTTTCCCAGGAGGGAATCTATTTTATTTTGTGGAACTAGCCATAGGAATTATTCTCTTTGAAGGTGGACTTACCTTAAAACGGGATGAAATTAAAGGTATTGGACCCGCCATTTTCAATCTTATTACTTTGGGCGCTTTAGTTACCTTTTTTGGTGCTGCAATATTCACACATTTTATCTTGAGTCTTCCTTGGACGATTTCATTCCTTTTTGCTGGTCTGATAATAGTAACTGGACCTACGGTAATAGCGCCAATATTAAGAAATGTTCCATTAAAAAAAGACGTGGCAAATGTCTTGAAGTGGGAAGGTATACTGATTGACCCTATTGGAGCCTTAACCGCCGTTCTTGTTTTTGAATTTATTATCTCTTTAGGTTCTTCTGGTGGGGATCATTTCACGCAACATGCGTTTATACAATTTATACAAATAGCATTAGTTGGTTGTTCCTTAGGATTTTTTGCAGCGCACTTTATGCGCTTATTTATTCAAAGAAATTGGGTACCTCATTATCTATTAAATGTGTTTACTCTTGCTGTTGTTCTGGCAACGTTTGTAGGTTCTGGAATAATAGTACATGACTCAAGTTTACTTACCATCGTTGTAATGGGTCTTCTCCTTGGAAACATGGATAACGTACCCCATATTAAAGAGATCCTTTATTTTAAAGAATCGCTCAGTGTTCTTTTAATTTCAGTGCTCTTTATTTTGCTTTCTGCGAATATTGATATGAAAGATTTAGAACTACTCATCGATTGGAGATGTTTTGCAGTATTTGCATTTGTTGTATTTATATTGAGACCTATAAGTGTATTTCTAAGCACGCGGACTTCTGAGCTAAATACGAATGAAAAACTTTTTATAAGTTGGGTGGGCCCACGCGGAATAGTAGCGGCTGGTATAGCGTCACTCTTCGGATTAAGACTTGTTGCCCAAGGGTACATGGGTGCCGAGTATATTACACCGCTTGTGTTTATGATCGTTCTTGGAACAGTTCTTCTTAATGCAACCACAGCTAAATTGATGGCTAGTTTCCTAGGTGTCTCTAATAATCAAACGAATGGTATTTTATTTGTAGGTGCAAATAAAGCAGCACGATTACTTGCTAAATTCCTACACGATAATGGCCGTGAAGTCGCTTTAGTAGACAGTAATAATTCAAATATTCAAAAATCTATTGAACTTGGTTTGCGAGCCTTTGAAGCCAATGTATTTAAGGATGATTTAAAGGACAATATGGAATTAACCAATATGGGGTATATGCTAGCTCTCACAGGTAGTTCCGATGTTAACAAACATGTAGTCAACAAATTTAAAGAGAGTTTTGGAGAGAATGGAGCGTATAGACTTGTTTCTGTAGAAGAAATGGATGACCCAGCAAATAATCCGGAAGAAGGATTATTTTCAAACACAGCAGATTACATTAATTTTAGTGAAGTCGCTAGAGATTATCCTAGTTTCCATAAAGTACCGGTTAACACGCAAGTTGAAATCACTGACTTGCTAGAGTCCATGCGCAAGGTCAATAATACTATTCCACTCTTACTGCAGGACCAAAATGATACCTTTCATATTATTACATCACAAATAAATTTACCAGTGGTGTCTGAAGGAAGTGCATTGATTTATATGGGTAAGGAGATTAAAGTAGACTTAGAGTAAAAATCCATTTCTAAATGGTTTTATATATTGCTTTTTACTGGTTATCTTTTTTTTTTACTGCTAAATGATTTTCCGATCTCTTCTAGCGTATCATTTATTTTATATAGTTCTTCTTCTACTTGTTTCGATATACTATCTATATTGATAGGCTTACCACGCATAGCAAGCCTATCATTCGCATTTCTTGCAGCCGGAACAATAATCCATAAGATGATATAAGCAATTATTGGTAAGCCTAAAAATAGACTAGCTATTGTATAAATTATTCGCACGATAACTGGATCATTTACCCCAAAGTAGGCAGCTAAGCCGGAACAAACTCCAGCAACTACAGCCTCATCCTCATCTCTAAACAATCGTTTACCCTGTTGTCTGCTGTAACTCTTTTTTCTACTACTTTTCCTTTCTGTGTATGATGTATTCGTATTTGCACCAAAATCTTCTGGGGTCCCCATTATTGATATAACATGTTTAACATGCTTCATACTTATAATTGCAGTTGACGAATGTAAACTTTCACCAAATAGTTCTGCCATGCGTATTTCAATATCCTCCATTATTTCTTCGCAACCCTCCGATTTATTGAAGTGATTCTCTATTGTGCCTAAATAGTTCTCTAGCGCATCGTAAGCATCTTCATCAATGACAAACTTTACTGTACCTAGGTTTATATTTTCTACTTTTTTCATTTAATTTATTTTGTTCTTTTGAGCTTTAAAGTGGTTAGTTTATCGAGCGTGAAAATTAGTTTTGCTTTGTTGTTTCGATTACTGCGTGATTTAGTTGATTCCATGTTCCCCGCATTTCAGTTAGTATTTCTTTTCCTTCATTTGTTATGAAATAGTATTTTCTCGGCGGACCAGTTTTAGATTCTTTCCAGTGATAACTAAGTAGACTTGCATTTTTTAGCCTATTTAGTAATGGATAGATGGTTCCTTCTACTACAATTAGCTTTGAAGTCTTTAATTGCTTTATAATATCTGAAGGATATCCCTCTGTGTGTTCTAACAGAGAAAGAACACAGAGTTCTAATACTCCCTTCCTCATTTGTGCTTTCATATTTTCTAATTTCATTGGTTTCTCCTTTCTGTTCTACTACAAATCTATACTAAAATATACTACTATGCAATACATAGTACACTATCATAGCATAGTACTATACGAAACCTAATGAATATTCGACGAATGGTAAGTTCAGAGAATGTATTGGGGTGGGCATGCCTCCGATTCCATCGTAGTCGTACCTGCCAACCAAGGAACGCGGCAGGCTATGCAGAGATTCCGTCCTTGCACGACAGCCTGCGGCTTTCTTACTATCACTCACGCAGTAAGTTGACTCACGGCGGAGTGAGTTATCAATCTCTGATTAATTCAATGCTAAAGCCCCGTCTAGTTTACAAAAACTATTATACCATTTAAGAGAGTCTATGGCATAAAAAAAGCCCCTTCGAATGAAGAGGCTTATATATTTTGATAGTTTTTCTTATTTCTTGCTTAGTCTAAGTGCTTTTACAGCATTTCCTTGTTCATCAAAAAGACGCACTAGATATACTCCTTTTCTAAATTCAGAGATATTATAAGCTCTATCTAATGTGTGCTCAAATTTTTCAATTTGCTTTCCTACGATATTATAAATAGCAATACTAGATATTGAATTATCGTTTTTGATTTTAAATACATCAGAAGTAGGATTTGGATATACAGCCAACTTTGCTGCTAATTCTTCATCATCTGTTGATGTTGATTTTTTTGTATTCAGTGTTATTTCAATTGTATTAAAAACTACTGTTGGATCATCACCATCGAATAATTCGAACACGAATGTAAAGTTGTGCTCTCCCATATTTGGTTGAACATGAAAGTTAAATGGTGATGATTGATCAGGCGCGAATGAATTTGGGTTACCTCCAGGACATTCATATAGACCAGGTGCATAACAAAGGTTAGAATCACATACATACGCAACCCATGGTGCTGGAATGTCATCTGCGTTCGCTATTCTCCAAAGAAAATCTATTGATAAGTCACCTGTATTGTGAACATCAAAATCCATTTGAACATCAAAATCAGATGGCTGTGCTACTTGATTTATCTCGTTTGGGCTTATGGTCAGTGACTGTCCAATGAGACCTGAAGTGAGACAAACAAATATTAAAAGTAAAAATTGCTTCATTCTTTATGCATTTGAAGTAAAAGTAGCAAAAAAAACAGTAGGAATAGAGTGAAACGTTTGCTTTTGCTGTTAACAAACTGCTAAATATAGTATGTTTCACGACATTTAGGTATAAATGCACAATAAATCGACAAAGTAGTAAAATTAAGAATCCAATAAAAAAGGGTTTAGACAATGTCTAAACCCTTAAATATATAAATTCTTTAAATTCTTAAGACTTAACAATCTTCTTAGAGATAAGCTCACCATTCACATAAATGTTTAAATAGTAAACTCCTGCATTTAAATTAGCCATGTTGTAGTCTAATTTTTGATTGCCAGAAAGATCTCCATAATTTACAGAAGACAATTTTTGGCCTAATGCATTCATCAAAGAGATTTGTACATTTTTAGACGTTTCTAAAGCTAAACTTACAGTAACGTTATCAACTACAGGATTAGGATAAATATCCAAAGTCCTTATGTTTATTTCATCTTCAATACTTGTAAGTCCATTAGCTACAGCATCTTCAAACTTAGTAGTAACTGCATTTACAACGCGACCGCTTCCATCAAGTAAAACTCCAACTACGTGCATATTTTCAGTATTCCAATTTGCATCTAATACAAAATCAGGGAAAATATAGGAGTCCCCATCACCTGCAGTATACGTTCCACCAAATGCTCCTGCAACTCCTTCAAAACCACCAATCAATGCTCTCGCAACATGGTCATAAGGCCATACCGCTGCTGGTACAGAAGTTGGTAAATATTCAAATCCAGCCATTGGTCCATTACCACCTCCTGAATAAGCGCCACTCACTTGGTTCCATCCTGCACCTTCTCCTTGTAAACCATCTTCAGTCAAAGCAATAAATACTCTATAATCATCTGATACATCTTCTAAGAAGCTTACAGATAAACGCGTTTGCATTAATATACCATCTAGATCAACACCTACTTCAAGTTTTGCAATTGGTGGTGTACTCATATCAGCAATTGTTTGTGCAACGATTGCACCTGGATCTTGCAAATTCGTTCGATTATAATATACAGAAGGGTATCCCCCCATATTTGCTTGTAACACTCCACCTAGTGCTCCATCATATTCTTCATTAACCATAGGGTCTCCATTATGCACAGCTACACCGGCAAAATGCTTACCAAAACGCTTGCTTAACTCATCCATGTATGCTGTTCCTCTAGGACACCATGTACACCATGTACCTGTTGCTTCTTCTACAAGTACAGCTTTATCTGGATGAATTGTAGCTACTGGGTTCAGTACAAGACTCGCGGAGTTATCTAAAGTATTTTCATCATCTTCTGTTTCTCCATTCACATTGGCAATACCAATAGTAAATACTTTAAAATCATCTGCTTTTATCGTTACAGGAAGTTCATATCTCGCAGCTTCTCTCATAGGGATGTCCATATCTGTAAATGAGTACGTTTCTGACTCTGTTCCTTCTGTAACAACAACATCAAAAGAGTTAATAGTCTCATATCCCGAATTTGTAACAACACCTGCAACTTGATAATCCATATCTTGGATTATTTGGTTAAATAGACCACCACCATTGATACTAAATGTATACGATCTTCTTTCAGAATTTACTGGTGCGTCAGCTATTACGAAGTCATCAAAAGCACAACCAAAGTTCCACGCTCCACCATCATCATATTCGAATGCAAACATTACATTCTTTCCTGCTAGAACATCTGCTTCATAAAATATAGAACCCCATGGTAATGCTTCAAAATCTTTAAATAATTCCCAAGTGGTTCCTCCATCTAGAGAGTAACTCAGCTGAAATGTTTCATCTGCACCTTGGTAATCTCCATCTGCAAAAAAAGTATTTATTTCCAACAAAACGGGAGCTTCTACTGCTGTTAAGTCAATACTTGGGGAAACAACTCTTCCCCCACCAACGTGTGTACCTCCCAAGGCATCATCATTGAATGCAAGGAAGTTAGTTTCGTTACCGCTATAATTTAAAAACTGGCTTGATTGTGATGCGACTGTACCATAAGTAAAATTTTCCACTGTCCAATCTGCTGGCACTCCTGCCTCAAAATCTTCGCTGAAATATATAGTTTGCGCGAAGGTAGATCCCAAAGCTACAAACAAGAATAAGTTTAATAGTAATAGTTTTTTCATCTTTGATATAAGTTAATGGATTGATTAATAGACTAAAGACTCACAATTTAAGAAAAAACATCCGAGTTTACGAGCAAAATGTACTCAAGTCTTCAACAAGACATATCATTATTTGGTCTTTAGAGAGACTTATCTTCATAAATTGCGCATTAGTACTATGCATTGCCAATAATGTATTGTTTTCCCATCTTATGGTTCTGAGATAGCCTAGCGCATAGTCGGTATTGATTCGGTATAAGTGTTATTTGCGCAGGGCGTTGAATACACAAGTTATCAGGTTCCCAAATCACAGTCTTTTTCTTCAAAAACCAAAGTTTATATTTTCCTAAAGCTCTTTAATATACCTGTAGAGTCTGGTGTTTATTCTGCTGTCTGTCTGCGGGGCGTATTGCGTTTTGAGAATACCAAGGCAAAGAAGCATACGAAATGCACCTTACATTATGGGTCCTGCCTACCTAGAAGGACTTTTTATTTATAAAACTTCCCAAATACCTGTGAAATAAGCGTATTCGGCAGATTTATAGGGTTCAATCCAATTTCTTTTTACATTTAGTAAAATGGTTCTTTCTAGTTAAATTTTTTCGCTAAATTTAGTTGATTAGACTTTATCGAAAACTGTGATAATAAAGGACAATATGCAACTAAAGAGAACTTGTGGTTTGTGCATACTTTTGACACTATTTATGCACTCCATAGGATTTGGGCAATCCACTATTAAAGGAAAAGTAAATGATTCCAAATATGGAGACCCACTGATAGGTGCCAATGTAGTTGTTAAAGGAACAACAGAAGGCAACATAACTGACTACGATGGATTTTTTGAAGTAAAAACTACAAGTGATTTTCCTCTCACTTTAGTCTTTTCGTATTTAGGGTACATAGATAAAGAAATACAAGTCAGTTCGCCTGATGAAAAAGTCGATATAAAACTCGATGAAAATTCAATTGCTATTGATGTTGTAGAGGTCAAAGCAAGTCGGATCTCAGAGGAGACAAAAAAATCTCCACTTACAATAGAATCCATGGATTTACTTGCTGTAAAAGAAACACCCGCTTCTAATTTTTATGAAGGTCTTGGTGCACTTAAAGGAGTAGATCTTACAACAGCAAGTCTTGGTTTTCAAGTAATTAATACAAGAGGGTTTAATTCAACAAGTCCAGTAAGGTCCCTTCAAATTATAGATGGAGTTGACAACCAAGCTCCTGGTTTGAATTTCTCTCTAGGTAATTTCTTAGGTTCTTCTGAATTGGATATACTCAAAGTTGACATTATAGTTGGAGCAAGTTCCGCATACTATGGACCGAACGCATTCAATGGTGTAATCAGTATGCAAACAAAGAATCCATTCTTTCAGAAAGGTTTAAGTGCATACGTAAAGGCAGGAGAAAGAAGTCTTCGAGAAGGTGCATTTAGATACGCTGAGGCGCTGAGAAATTCTGAAGGATTTGATTGGTTAGCGTATAAAGTGAATGCTCAATTTTTTCAGGCAAATGACTGGGAAGCAAATAACTTTGATCCTGTATTCGATACTGATACTGGAATTGATAACGTAGGAGGCTATGATGCTGTAAATATCTATGGAGATGAATACAAGTCGGTTTTTGATCAAGAAGGTGCTCTCCCGTGGAATGCAAATACCAAAGGAGTAGGTGTTTACCATAGACGTGGCTACAAAGAATCTGACCTTGTAAACTATGAAACAAATAACCTCAAGACGAATGCATCTGTACACTTCAGATTAGATCCAAGCAAAACGTTTGAATCTCCTGAACTTATCCTCTCTTCTAGTTTCAGTACTGGTTCTACGATTTATCAAGGAGATAACAGGTTTGCATTAAAAGATATTAAGTTCTTTCAGAATAGAATTGAGTTTAGGAAAAAGGATAAATATTTCTTAAGAGCATACATGACTGTCGATGATGCTGGTAATTCTTACGACCCCTACTTTACAGCACTCACCATGCAACAAAATTCTAAAGATGACGAACAGTGGAACACGGCCTACATAAACCATTGGACAGAGAACATTGTTCCAATGATGGACGCAATGGGCTATCCTCAGCTAACGGACTCACTGGACATGAATGGTAATATTGTAATAGGACCATTGGGAACTCCTCTTAAAACTTTCGATTTTTCAGCGCAACGAAATTGGATTAGAGATAATCAAGGTAATCTTACTGCTTGGCATCAAGAATCACAGAATATTGCCAATTCAGCCCAAGTTGGAGAGGATTTCACAACTGATTTTTTCGTACCAGGAACACCGGAATTTGAGGAAGAATTTAAAAGAATAACAACAACTCCTTCAGGAGATCCGTCTGGAGGAACATTACTTATTGATCATTCTGCACTTTATCATGTGCATGGAGAGTACGATTTTACGCCAAATGCACTAAAGTCTTTAAAAGTAGGAGCAAATTCGAGACTGTATCGACCAAATTCTGAAGGAACCATTTTCATTGATTCAGCGGATGTCGTCATATCAAACTTTGAATATGGTGTCTATGCTGGTGCAGAAAAAGGGCTTATTGAAAATCTAGATTTGAGTGCTACAATCAGGATGGATAAGAATCAAAATTTCGGCTATTTATTTTCACCCGCAGCGTCGTTAGTTTTTACTCCTGGAGAAAATACATATTTAAGAGCATCCTTCTCATCCGCGATTAGAAATCCAACGTTATCAGATCAATATCTTGACTTTGATGTAGGACCTGCCACACTAAGGGGTAATCTTGACGGAGTCCAAGATCTTGTGACTGTAGAATCTTTTCAAAACTATTTAGAGTTTTTATTTGACCCTCCAAATCGGCCTAGTTTAGATTCTTTTGACATTGCTCCCATCCGACCAGAAAAAGTAAAAACGTTTGAGCTCGGATACAGAACTACACTTTTTGAACGACTTTACGTGGATGCTGGATATTACTTTAGTTCATACACGGATTTCATAGGTTACAATATTGGCTTGAATGTAAACTTGTCTTCTGGCTTTCCGACGGGTGTGAAAGCATTTAGATATTCTGCAAATTCTAAGAACGTTGTGACAACGCAAGGATTTAGTATGGGACTAAATTATTTCTTAGGGTCGTACTTTAAGGTGAATGGTAATTATTCCTGGAACAAGCTAAATACTGATATTGATGATCCGATAATTCCGGCATTTAATACCCCTGAGCATAAATTTAACCTTGGATTTTCTGGAAGAAATCTTCCTTTTAAAGCCTTAGGGAATGATAAAAAATTAGGTTTCAATTTTAATTACAAATGGATAGATAGTTTTATATTTGAAGGGTCTCCTCAGTTCACTGGTAATATTAACTCTTATGCATTACTAGATGGACAAGTAAGTATAATCTTTGAAAATATAAATACTACGTTTAAATTTGGAGCATCTAATCTATTGAACAACAAAGTATTCCAAACGTATGGAGGACCTAGAGTAGGTCGTCTCGCTTATTTTTCAATATTATATGATTTTCAAAAAAAACTTAATTAACAGATTATGAATAAACTTTTTACACTTTTAATTTTCGCAAGTTTCTTCCTAAGTCTTGATAGCAATGCGCAAACAAGATATCTAGACGAAGTATTTGATGATGTTGATGTGCAGATGAATGTTATTTATGGTGCTAACACGACGGTATTACCAGTGTTATTAGGCGCTACACCTGCATTGAGACCTTTAAATATGAATGTGCTCACTCCAGCTGGCGATACGGAAACAAATCGTCCAATGGTAATTATGTTACATACAGGAAACTTTCTACCCCAGTACTTGAATGGTGCTATTAATGGCACTGAAAATGACGCATACGTTGTTTCCATAGCTACGCGTTTAGCAAAAATGGGATACGTTGTTGGTCTAGCAGATTACAGAAAAGGATGGAATCCAACAGGTGATCAAGAAGCAAGAGTTAATACTTTAATTAATGCCGCTTACAGAGGAGTACAGGATGCCAATACATGTGCAAGATATCTTAGAAAAACTGTAGATATCGGAGGTAATCCATTTGGCATAGATCCAGAAAAAATTGTTCTTTGGGGTGTTGGAACTGGTGCATATGTATCCTATGGTGCCGGAACAATAGATCAATATCTTGATGTTGTTCTTGACAAATTTATTGGCTCTGACATTGATGGTGATGGTAATCCTGACCCTATGGTAATACCAGTAATTCATGGTGATCCGTTTGCAACAACTTTAGGAGTAAATCCTTTTACTCAAGACACACTCTGTTTTCCTAACCATGCAGAAACTGATATGGATGGTAATCTTTTATACTCCAGTGATTTCCAATTGGTAGTTGCTATGGGTGGTGCTATCGGTGATACGTCGTGGATTGATGCAAATGATCCTCCGATGATTTCATATCATGTACCTACTGATCCATTTGCACCGTATGATCAAGGAATATTGACTGTTCCTACAACGGGTGATTTGATTGTTGAGGTTCAGGGAGCATTCGCTGTCCAAAATAAATTGGCCGAATTAGGGAACAACGATGTCTTTAATAGTGGAATCTACAATGATTCATACACAGACGCTGCCCAATCTAGAAATAACGGTTCATCTGGTTTGTTCCCAATGCCTAGACCTAGTTGGGATTTAACAGATAATGGCATGGATGACCCAGAGCCCGTTGAGGCATCTCCATGGGAATTTTGGGATCCAGTTGCATACGCTACTGCCCCTCTTGGCCAGGTAACCTTAGACGGAGCTGGTGGACCATGTGAAGGTATTCCAATTGAATTCTGTAACTGGGATATTATCTCAAGAGGAAGTAATCCAGACATGACTATGGATAAAGCAATTGCATACCAAGATACAATCGTACAGTATTTTGCTCCGCGCGCATGTCTTGCACTTAATTTGCCAGATTGTGTTTCTTTATTTTCTGATACTGAAGATGTAATTAAAGATCAAAATCTTGTAAAGATATCTCCTAATCCAGTTAGTAATAGACTTCAGATTAATTCTGCTTCTGACAAAATTCAGAAAGTAGATATACTTGATATTTCTGGAAGACTTATTATGCAGAAAAGAGATGTAAATGATACTTCATTAACTATCGAAGGTTTGGATAATTTAACTGGGATACATTTTATAAAAACTTACTTTGAGAACGGAGTCCTGACTAAAAAAATCATTTTCCAATAATCAAATCAATACGAAAAAAAGTGTCTCAGTTCTCTGAGGCACTTTTTTTTTGCATAGAACTGTCGTGGATATCGCGAGTTCGCGAAGAAGCGAAGAAGCGATTGGGATTCGTATATCGATTTTATTTTAGTTTTAGAAGTAAAACTAAACAAGTCTAAATGTTCTTGTCGCTCTCTCTAAATCGCCATGCGAGCACCGTGAGCTCTCCCGAACTCTAGACATCTTACAATACTCTTAAAACTTACTTTTTACACGTATTGACTTAAGTCAATGAATGGCCATCATAAGGTCTTGATCTTTGGAGTAAAATAACAAAGATGAAAAAATGGACACTTCTTGCCTTGACCCTATTGTTTTATATATCTGTTGCGGCGCAAGGACTTAATCAGTCCATCAGAGGAACTGTCATTGATGAGGATACAAAAGTTCCACTCATTGGTGCGCACGTTACCGTTTTAAATTCTACTTCAAATCAAGGAATTGTTACTGACCATCAAGGAAAATTTAAACTTTCCAACTTACCCTTAGGGCGGTTGAGCATAAAAATTTCCTACATTGGTTACAAAGAGAAATACATAAATGATATTGTTCTAAACTCTGCAAAAGAAGTTCTTCTAGACGTAGGCTTAGAGGAATCCGCATTTACGGCAGAAAATATAGTCATAACTGCAGTCCAAAACCATGTCGATCCCTTTAATGACATGTCCATTGTCAGTTCACGTTCTATCACAACAGAACAAACTTCAAGGTACGCAGGTGCATTCAATGATCCTTCTCGTGTTACATCCAGTTTTGCTGGAGTAACGAATACACAAGATGGGGGGAATGACATTATTGTACGCGGCAATTCACCCAAATATATACAATGGAGATTAGAAGGTATTCCTATAAGCAATCCCAATCATTTTGCAGATCAGAATGCAGTCAGTGGAATGCTTAGCGCATTGAACATTAATCTTCTATCCACATCTGATTTTCATACGGGCGCTTTTAGTGCAGACTTTGGCAACGCATTATCCGGTGTATATGATGTGCGTATGAGAAAAGGCAACTATGAAAAATTTGAAGGGAATGCAAGTATAGGTTTATTGGGAATAGACCTAACTTTGGAGGGACCAATTTCTAAAAATTCATCCAGCAGTTACTTAGTAAACTATAGATACTCAACCATAGGTCTAGTAAGTGACCTTGGTCTTGTAGATTTTGATGCATTGCTTAATTATCAAGATGCTTCCTTTAAAATATGGATGCCAACTCAGAAAATGGGATCATTCACTTTATTTGGGATTGCTGGGAAAAGTGCCTTTCATTTTAAAGATGTAGATCCTAGCATATGGGTGACACCTAGTGACAATTTTATGCGCGAAGATATCACTGAAGACTATGATAAAGGGTCTCATTTACTTAACATCGGTATCGTTCATTCGATTCCTACAAGCAAACATGCTTATTTAAAAACAAGTCTACTCTATTCGAATGAGGGTATTATGGACGAAATATTTGAAAACATGTCTAGCCCAACTGAAGAAATTAATAGACAGCTCAATTTTAATACAGATTTAGACAAATCTGTTTTTAGACTCAATAGTATTTATAACCATAAGGTAAATTCTAGGTGTAAAGTTAGACTTGGAGCAAATTACAACCTATTTAAATACAAGGTAGATCAGAGCAGATTAAGCCAAGAGAACGAACGCATACCCACTCTTAACTTTGAAGAATCAATCCCTCAGCTTGGCACGTTTCTAAATATTAAGTATGAAATATCTGAACCCGTCACTATTATGACAGGAATGCATTCTAACAATGTTCTCTATAATAATAAATACACGATTGAGCCTCGGATTGCACTAAAATATCAGTTAACTCATAAAAGCAGAATCAGTGTTGCGTATGGAAACCATAGTACCATGGAAAGCATCCCCAATTATTTTACAACTATTCAGAATGAAGATGGATCATTTAAGACACCGAATACCGAGTTAGATTTGTTGCGAGCACATCACTATTTACTCGGATATACTCGTAAGCTAAGTACATCACTGCAGGTTAAAATAGAAGGATATTATCAGAATCTATATAATATACCAGTAGCAAATAACCAATCCAGCACATATTCAACTATAAACGAAGGCTTGGAATTTCAGTATGTTGACTTGGTAAATAAAGGGACAGGTAAAAATTATGGAGTAGAGCTTACACTTGAACGAAGACTCACGAACGGTTTTTACTATCTTCTGAATGGCACTTTTTATAGGTCTAAATATACGGCCTTAGACAAAGTGGAAAGAAACACACAATACGATGGTAGGTTTTTATCAAACTTATTGATAGGAAAAGAATTTGAGGGATTAGGGAAAAATAAAAACAGCGTATTTTCCATCAACGCCCGTGCTTTCTGTGGAGGTGCAAAAAGTACTACGCCCTTACTTCGCGTCTCAGGTTCAGAAAACGAACTTGCTGTTGATCCCTCAATAGGTTTATACTACGATGAACGAAATTCATATTCTCAAAGATTAGACAACACCTACAGTCTTGTTTTAAATCTGGCTTATACATGGAACAAGACGAGCACTACGCATGAGATAAATCTTAGCTTTGACAACATTACAAATAGTCAGGCGAGATTAAGCGAATATTATGATGCATCCGAACCAAATGGGATAGGATATCAAAAGCAAGTCGGGTTTTTTCCTAATTTAATGTATCGCCTCTATTTTTAAATCACAATTTGATATTAACTATATGAAAGCAGCTATTAGAGAAGAATATGGAACAGTGGACGTGCTTCAGGTCAAAGAAATGGAAGTACCTACACCGAAAAAGGATGAAGTACTTGTCAAAGTCCACTGCACTACTGTAAATAGAACTGATTGTGCTACCGTTTCTGGCAAACCTTATATTTTCAGATTGTTTATAGGAATGTTTCGTCCTACATTGCCTATTACAGGAACAGATTTTGCAGGGGAGATTGTAGCAATTGGAGAGGATGTCTCCCAATTTAAAACAGGTGACCATGTGTTTGGACTAAATGATGAAGGCTTGTCCTCCCATGCAGAGTACATGACTATTAAAGAAACTGCAGCAATAGCAAAAATATCACCAACAATAAAATTCTCTACTGCTGCAGCTAGCGCAGAAGGTGCACACTACTCCTTAAATTTTCTTAATAAGGTCGAAGTGAATCCTGGAGACAAAATACTTGTAAATGGAGCAACAGGAGCAATAGGATCAGCTACCATCCAATTATTGAAATTAAAAGGAGTCCATGTGACTGCTGTTTGCGATACAAAGAATATTGAATTGGTTAAATCCACTGGAGTTGATAAAGTCATTTCTTACGAAGTTGAAGACTTTACCAAAACCGAACAGAAATATGATTTTGTCCTAGATTCTGTTGGAAAAAGTAGATTCAAACACTGCAAACGTATCCTTAAAGAGGGTGGGATTTATGTTTCATCCGAGTTAGGACCTTTTGCAGAAAACATTTTTCTTGCCCTTAAGTCAATGATTTTCGGTAGTAAAAAAGTAATATTCCCAATTCCCAACAATCCACGTAAGAGTATTAAACATATGGCTCAACTGCTCAATGACGGTAAATTCAATCCATTTATTGACAGAATATATCCATTGTACAATATCAAAGAAGCATTTTCTTATGTTCAAACTGGAATGAAGACCGGTAATGTCATATTAAAGATTGCAGAAGAATCCATGTAAGATTAAAATATGGATGTCACAGCTGTTGTTAGTAAAACTATCTGTTTTTTGACCTAACTTTACCTCAAAGCAGCTAAAGTTCAACTATGGAAGACTTCGATACTTACAACAAATCTAGCGATGAAATTTACAAAACATTCTCAGAAGAAGAACGTTCAGCTATAGACGCACTCGATGCCAAGAAATCATTTCAAAAGGGTTATGTATTAATTTCAGAAGGCCAATATTTCAAAACTTCATTCCATGTACTGTCTGGCTTGGTTAGAGAATTTCGAATTGTTGATGGTGTAGAAATAACGAGTAATTTCTACACTAAAGATCAGTTTATTAATATCAGCAATTCTACATCAAGTCATAAAGCTTCTGCGTTTACACTCATTTGCATGGAGGATAGTATGTTAAGTGTTGTCAGTTTTGAAAAAGAAAAAGAGATGTACAAGCAATTTCCTAGGTTTGAAAAGATGTGTCGGATCAACTCAGAAAAACAGTTGAATGCATTTCAAGATAAATTCAGCAAATTCATTTCTTCTACTCCAGAGGAGCGATACAAAACACTATTGAAAGAGCGCCCTGACTTGCTAAATCGAGTGCCACAGTATCATTTGTCTAGTTATCTAGGAATAACGCCAGAATCTTTAAGTAGAATAAGAAAGAGGCTGGTGGAGAAATAAGCTTTTTTTTTGGATATCGCGAAGTAACGTAGGAGCGATTGCTTAATCTAATTTTAGTACTTCCACATTTCATAATTAATCCAGTACTCCTCTCGAAATACTGCTAGTCTCCTCTACTAAGGAAACCCAATCGCGAAATCGCCATGCGAGCAACGCGAGCTCTCCCGAACTCTCGAAATCTTAATCAAAAAAAAATGCTCCACATTAAGCAGAGCATTTATATATCATAGATATTCTTTAAAAGACTATCCGTCTTCCAACGCAGCAGCGCCACCAACGATTTCTAAGATCTCGTTTGTAATAGACTCTTGTCTTGCTTTGTTGTAATTAATCTTAAGTTCTTTAAGAAGCTCTTTTGCATTTTCTGTTGCAGAATCCATCGCTGACATTCTTGCTCCATGTTCAGAAGCACGATTTTCAAGACAGTATTTATGGAAGCTTGTTTGAAGAATACTAGGAATGAGTTTTTCTAATAACTCTTCTTTGCTCGGTTCAAATATATAATCTGCATTTCTACTCTTTTCCTTAGCCCCTTCAGTAGGCGTAGGTAATTTTTCAACTGGCAAGAATCGTACGCATGTAGGATACTGTACTACAGGATTCTTGAAACGGCCATAGCACACATACACTTCATCGTACTCACCTAAGGTAAATGCATCCATGAGTCCTTGTGACACTTGAGATACCTTGTCAAAAGAAAGATCGTCAAAAAGACTTATATGGTCTTTTATAAACGCAGATTCTGGATATGTTCTTTTTAGAGAATCGTATCCTTTTTTACCGATAGTAATAATCTTACAATTGCCGCTCTGTAAGAATCCTTTATAGTCTTCTTCTATTTTCTTTGCAGCGGCTTTAATAACGTTACTGTTAAATGCTCCACAAAGCCCTCTGTTAGACGTAATAACTACAACTGCTACATTTACCCGCTCTCTTTCCTGTCCAAAAGAAGTAGAACCGCCTCCTTCTATGTTTGACAATATATTTATCATCATTCTATTAAGGCGGTCTGCATACGGGCGCATCTCGGTAATCGCTTGCTGCGCTTTTCTTAGTTTAGCAGCAGAAACCATTTTCATTGCACTGGTAATCTGTTGTGTTGATTTAACAGAACCAATCCTTTCGCGTACTTCTTTTAATTTACCACTCATATGTTATTACTTATAACGGCTAACTAGTTCTGATGCTAATTTCTTTACAGTCTCTACAGCTTCAGGAGCTAGTTTTCCACTTCTGAATGTATCTAAAACTTCAGGATGTGCAGTTTCTAGTTGTATTAAGAAATCTGCCTCAAATTCTCTTATCTTATTTACAGGAACTTCTTTAAGCAGTCCTTGTGTTCCTAAGTAAATGATTGCAACTTGCTTCTCTACAGATACCGGTGAGTATTGTGGTTGTTTTAATATCTCCACGTTTCTCTTACCCTTCTCTAGAACAGATAATGTAGCTGCATCGAGATCAGAACCAAACTTTGAAAATGCTTCTAGCTCTCTAAACTGCGCTTGATCAAGTTTCAATGTTCCTGATACTTTCTTCATAGACTTAATCTGTGCAGATCCCCCTACTCTAGATACTGAGATACCCACGTTAATCGCTGGTCTAATACCCGCGTTAAATAGATTTGACTCCAAAAAGATCTGTCCATCTGTAATCGAAATTACATTTGTTGGAATATAAGCTGAAACGTCCCCTGCTTGTGTTTCAATAATTGGAAGTGCTGTTAAAGAACCACCTCCTTTTACGATACCTGCATTCTTAAGAGAATCCGGAAGATCGTTCATGCTTTGCGCAATCGCATCATCGTTAATCACTTTTGCTGCACGCTCTAATAATCTACTGTGCAAGTAAAATACATCTCCTGGATATGCTTCTCTACCTGGAGGTCTTCTAAGAAGAAGGGATACCTCTCTATATGCTACTGCCTGCTTTGATAAATCATCATAGATTATCAATGCTGGTCTTCCTGTATCTCTAAAAAATTCTCCAATTGCTGCTCCCGCGAATGGTGCGTAGAACTGAAGTGGTGCAGGATCAGATGCAGATGCAGATACGATTACTGTGTAATCCATTGCTCCGTTATCTTCTAATACCTTTGCTACTTGTGCAACTGTAGATGCCTTTTGACCTGATGCTACATAGATGCAGTATACAGGTTCTCCTCTGTCGTAGAATTCTTTTTGGTTCAGGATTGTATCTACTGCAATCGCAGTTTTCCCTGTCTGTCTATCACCAATGATAAGCTCTCTTTGTCCTCTTCCAATAGGAATCATCGCATCGATTGCTTTGATCCCTGTCTGTAACGGTTCTGTTACTGGTTGTCTATAAATTACACCAGGTGCTTTTCTCTCGAGAGGCATCTCATATAAATCACCGCCGATAGGTCCTTTTCCATCAATTGGTTTCCCCAATGGATTTACAACTCTTCCTGCGAATTCGTTTCCTACATTAATAGATGCAATACGTCCAGTTCTTCTTACAGTAGAACCTTCCTTAATTCCATCACTTGCTCCTAAAAGTACAACCCCTACATTATCCTCTTCCAGGTTTAGTACGATTGCTTGTACACCTGTTTCGAATTCTACCAGTTCTCCTGATTTTGCTTTTGTCAATCCGTATACACGTGCAATTCCATCACCTACTTGAAGTACAGTTCCTACTTCTTCTAATTCAGCTTCCGTTTTGAATCCTGAAAGTTGCTGTTTTAATATTGCGGATATTTCATCGGGCTTTACACCAATCATAAGGCTTAATTTTTGTCTGTTTTAAAATTCTTTTACGTACTCGTTCCCTACAAATCCTTTTCTAAGTTTTGCCAGTTTGTGCGCGACGCTGGCATCGTATAATTTATCACCTACCTCAACGATAAACCCTCCAATAATTTCCGGATCTACGGCTGTAGTAATTTCTACGCTTTCGTCGGTAATATTACTTGCAAGAAGTTTTGACTTGATTGCTTCAAGCTTTTCATTGCTAAGAGGTACTGCTGTTTTGAGTGTAACTGTTGTAATTTTTTTATGTGCTTTATACTGCACTTCAAATGCTTTGACAATTTCTGGAAGATATTGTTCTCTACCTTTTCTCAATACGATGTCAATAAAACTTTTGCTGAGTGGGTCAATCTTTCCATCAAACAATGCATTCAATACCTTTTGCTTTCTATCCGCTGTTACAATTGGGCTTTTAAGCATAAGTACTAGATCTCTGCTTGCCATACAATCCGTCAGCCCTAACATGTCTGTGCGGATCGTATCTACATTCTTTCTCTCTAAAGAAAGGTCAAGTAATGATTTAGCATAAGTCGATGCAATTCTGTGTACTGACATTCCTAGCTTAGGTTAATTTCGTCCACTAATGTATTTACAAATCCTTCTTGTTCTGGATTGCCTTTTAATTCTTTTCTCAAGACTTTTTCAGCAATATCTAGTGCCATAATTCCTACTTTGTTTTTGACTTCAGTAAGAGCAGCATTTTTTTGATTATCTATTTCTAGACTTGCATCTGTCATTATCTTCTGCGCTTCTCCTTTTGCTTTTTCTTTTGCTTCATTGACTATTTTAGTACCGGATTCTTTTGCTTCTCTTAGCATGATCGCTCGTTCTTCTCTTGCCTGTACAAGCAGTTTTTCATTTTCTGCTTTCAAGTTTGCCATTTCCTCTTTTGCTTTCCGTGCCTCATCAAGCGCTTCTTGTATCGTAGTTTCTCTGTCTTTTAGAGCACTTGCTATAGGTCCAAATGCCATCTTTCCTAGAATGTACCAGAAAAGAAGAAATATAACAGAGGTCCATAAGAGGAGACCTAAGTCAGGTTTAATGGGAGAAAAGTCGAGTAAAACAATATATAACATACCGTAAGGTTTTCTTTTGCTTTTTAAAATTGCAGAACAGTGAACCATCCGTCCTCCTGTTCTGCAAATGATAATTAATTATCCTACGAAGAAGGATAGTAGTATCGCGATCAATGCCGCACCCTCTACTAAGGCTGCCATTAGGATCATGTTTGATCTAATGTCACCTACTGCTTCAGGTTGTCTTGCAATTGCTTCCATGGCTTTTCCACCAATCTGCCCGATACCTATCGCTGCTCCAATTACTGCTAATCCAGCTCCAATTGCTGCTAAACTTCCAGTCATTTTGAATGAGTTTATATTAAAAAATAAAATTAAAAATAAAATTTAATGATGGTGCTCCTCTGTTGCAGCACCAATATATGAGGCAGTGAGTATTGTAAATACGAATGCCTGTATAAATGCTACCAATAACTCGATAGCCATCATAAACAATGTTAAAAGAGCTGATGGAATTACCATTCCCCAACCCGCTGCAGGATTCATTCCGTTCTTACCGAAAATGAATATCAAACCTACAAATATCACTATAACCATGTGTCCCGCTGTCATGTTTCCAAATAGACGTAGCATAAGTGTCAATGGCTTTACAATGAACGCACCCATCATCTCAACAGGAGTTACAATAATCTTTACCCATGCTGGTAAACCAGGCATGTTGAAAATGTGCTTCCAATAATCTTTATTCCCGTTTTTAGTGGTTACTAAGAAAGCAACTATTGCTAGTACAGCTGTTACGGATAAACTTCCCGTTACATTGGATCCTCCAAAAAATGGAATCTGTCCAAATAGGTTAAGTCCTAAAATAAAAAAGAACAGCGCCATTAATATAGGGATAAACTCTTGCCATCTTTTTCCAAGGAACGGTTTGGCTACTTCATCTTGTATAAAGACAAATATTGTTTCTATAAATCCTTGGATACCTGTAGGTGCAAGACCTTGTCTGTTTTTGTACGCTCTTGCTACTTTTCTGAATAACCAGAATAAGAACAAGCACACAATTATCATACTCACTACATTTTTTGTCATAGAAAAATCTGTAAACGATGTAATACCGCCTCCAAATAATCCTCCATCCAGGGTACTTTTACTATCTACTAAAAATATTTTCCCTCCTTCACATAAATAGAGTTGGTCTTTCTTCTTCCCGTTATCTTGCATTTCCTCAACTGCATACACACTATGGCTGCCACTTTTTAAAGGCACTGCGCCATCTCTATTAAAGTTTCCCCTAATTCTTCTTGCTGAACCTTCATACAAAACGTATCCATTATACGCTACGCTACCATTACCATGATAATCTGCTTTGAAGTTTCCAGATGAGAACACGTCAAATTTAGAACCACCCTCTGAATCTTTATGTGTATAAAGAAAGCACGGAAGTGGTAATTGCCATGGACCAATACTGTAGACATTCTGATCACTAATATGGTGAAAGGCTACTGCGCCTGGATTAAACTCTGAATGATCATGGACCACATGTCCACATGCATTCATATGTCCTCCATGGTCATCATGTGCTCCATGTGCATGGTTATGTCCTGAGTGATCTCCTTGTGCATGGTTATGTCCTGAGTGGTCTCCTTGTGCGTGGTTATGTCCTGAGTGGTCTCCTTTTGCATGGTTATGACCTGAGTGATCTCCTTGTGCATGGTTATGCCCTTGGTGATTTTGATGCGTAGATTGTTGATTTGTGCGTTTGCTACCCTGCTGTTGCGCAGTAACAAAACACGCTATCGATATGAAAAGAAAAATGAAACCTAGTTTACGCATATTTGATCTCGTATAAATTCGCTGCAAAGGTAAAATTATATGCGTAGAAAGCCCTATACGACTGGTCTTTTTTGCCTGATATCCATGCTTTTTTATGCTATTTTACATTTTGACAAAATGGCTTAAACCGCACGCCTAACATAGAGTTGTTTGCTTAAGTCTCTGCTTTCAAATTTTGTCTACTGAGCAAGTGGAATCGAGCGAATAATTATCTCTTAAAATTGGGAAAGGCGAAATATTAGGAAGGAAGAGGTTTTTAAGCTGCAAGCTTAGTGGAGCGCGGAGATTAGGAGTTTATAAAGAATAAGGAATAAGGAATAAGGAATAAGGAATAGTTAATAATTAAGGAGGTCTTATATTGGTTTTAAGTTGCCAACTTAATAAAGCAGGTGATTTTAGTAGAGGAATACGTGATTAACAATTAGAAATATTTGGGCGTGCCCCTTCGGGTCGTTCCCTTCCTGACTCGCAAGTGTGCTCGGTCACGCTAAAAAGCGCGACTGACCCAAGGGTC